>Ga0172380_10000161_pt1 | contig 144548 bp, 261 predicted proteins | sample Leawe162metaG_FD_119747 | JGI IMG/M metagenome (GOLD analysis project Ga0172380, IMG submission 119747) | Leachate microbial communities from a municipal landfill in Southern Ontario, Canada - Leachate well 162 metaG | ecosystem: Engineered > Solid waste > Landfill > Unclassified | place...
CATCTTTCTTGAATAAATCGAGTTTATATTTATTTTCCTGATTATATATTTTAATAAGTTCAGTCCTCTTTTCTATCTGTTCCTTGTTAAATGCTGATAAATAGAAACCACATTCAATGCAAAATTTTACCCCAGCACCGGAATAATTACCGCAATGAGGGCAACTATTTGATACAGGTGGTGGATATTTAGCTTCGCTAACATAATAACCATTTTTAAGTTTTTCGTAAATATTCATGGTGTTTATCCTTCGCAATTTCACCAACAATTTAGCAAACAATTTCATCTACAATTTAGCAAGCAAATAAATCAGGGAGTTCAGCCTTCCCGTCAATCTCAGGAATATATTCCATATCAATTACTAATTCCCTCTGGTCTGATAAAACCAAGAGTTTATTAACTGGCAAGATTACATCATCAAGCCTCTTGTATCTACCCCTGTAGTCCCTTATGGACCTTTTTAAGTCTGTTCCATTGGTCGTCATATTGAGCTTCACCGTTTTCAAAAGCCAGACGCCAATTATTGAACAAAGTGTACTATTGTATTCTTTTATATTAGATGTCGAAAGTACGACATAATTATTACTATGGTTGAGAAAAGAGGCAAACGCTTTTACTTCTGACACCTTAGCTCTGTCCGACAGCCCAAGCAAATGGACCTCATCGAGAAAAAAAATGGAATTGGTCTTATCGCTTAAATGAGAAATACAAGAAACTTCAATTGCTTTTAGGTTTTTAGTTGCCCATTCTTGTGTTCGTTCTGTCAATCCATAAGTATAAATTTGAACACTTGGACAAAGATCATGAAAATTTTTCAACAGATACATTATCGAATTGGTCTTCCCGCTTGAGCCAACACCAGCCAATCCAGCTACGCGAACCCCTTCTGAGAATACTTGCCTTAGTATAGGCTCTTGTTTCACAGCCATGCTTGAGACCGGAACAGCCGGAACACTTGGGGCGACTTCTTTTTTTGATTTCAATGTCCCGGCCATGATAATACCTCTTTAATTTGTATTAATAAAAGTTTTGTTAATCAACAATGGCAGGACTCGAACCTGCATAGGTCTTATGTGCTTCTCGATTCGGTCTTTGCAGTATAGAGGAAATATCTGCATGAGCCTAAGTCTTACATCAATGCCTTTATCAACCAACCCCTACTGGCCCAGATTCGCATCTCTAAATGCCCCGGTTTCCGTCTACTCATTGGCCTATAGCGTCTACCAATTCCGCCACACTGTTGATTTCGTTATAGATATAATACAAAACTCTTAAGAGAATGTCAACGAATTTCCTTAAATTTAATCATCGCTTTTGCTCTTTCAATAGCGTCTTCTTTATTCAGATAAACTAAACCAGATTCCAAATGAACTATATCAAATGGAGAACCGTCCCAACCATAATCCTCACAAAAATCATCTTCATCCGTACCGGAACATCCACTTATAGCTACGACCTGTGGCACATAATAATCATCACCAAATCTAGGCTCCTTCGTTTCCGGGGCAGGAACTTCAATCCCGTTTACGAGAATACTTTTCTTAGGATAAATAATTTTGTATAAGTCAATGCAAGCACACGAATCAAATCCCGCTGTTTCACAAACACAACCATCATAAAAGCATCAATTATTCTCTTGTCTATACCCGCTTTTTCATAGCATTAGATACGGAACCAAGAATGAAGAAAGCGTTTCCGTCTTTCTCGGTTAATTTAACTTTTACCCCTTCACAAATAGGCATAAGCCCTCCCTTTGCAATTAGTATGTTTAGAAAAATAATTACGGCTTAATGGCATCTACCGCTTTAAGATTATAAATATGGTACTCATTCCCCCACCTCTGCAAACATCCAAGATAGGTAATTCCGTTATCGGGAACCTTATTAACTACATACCATACATGCGCTCCTCCATAATTCCAATTAACAGGAAATGTAAACCCGTATTGGTATCCTTCATATCCAATAATTTTAAATCCAGCTTGGCCCCAAACCCCTTCCGCATTTCCCTTAACATTTTCAAGATTGCTAGACGAACAACCAGACAACATTAGAACACCAACCAACAGCACAAACAGAATAATTTTCTTCATTTTCTTTCTCCAATTTATTAAAGTTTTAAACGCCTTTTACTACACTCTTCTTAGGAGTAGCTTTAATTGCCGCTTTCGGAGTCTGCATTACTTTCTTCTTAGCTGTTGCGGCTGCTTTACCAACAATAGATTCCTGTACTTTATCAACCTTCTTGGCCTGTACAGGAGGATTTTTCAGCGTCAGATTAAAAGAAATATTCTCCTGTACTTCATAAATTGCTGAGGTTCTTCCACGCTGCTTATCGCGTTTCTCCAACTTCCCAATCTGTTTTGCAGAACCATTCGCTTTAGCGTATTTCATAAACAAATTCGCATCTACGATTCCCAACTTTTCGCCGTTCAACAAACATTCCTCTGCCAACTGCTTAATTGTTACCTGCATTTTGTTTCTCCCTTTGATTTTGTGGTTATACTTTCTTCAAATTATTAATATTTATTTGACTTTCCAGAATTACAGTTAAAACATAGAGTTTGTAGGTTACTCTCTTCTGTTTCTCCTCCTTTCTCCCATGGAATTTTATGATCAACCTGCAACCGAGTCCCAATGTTTAATGCAGGAGAGTCTCCACATTTGACACATCTAAAATTATCTCTTTTTAAAACAAAATATCTCAAGGAAAGATTAATATTCCTATTAGTTTTATGGACGACGCTAATAGATTTTTCAATATTATTTTCGGCAAGGTCGAGTTTTATTTCTTCAATTGGTATTGAGCATTTCCACGACATGAATTCAAGACAAATCTCATACCAATTCTTTTTAAATGTTCTCCTATATTGCGAACATGATATAGGAGAAAGAGGTTGTTTCATTTCTTTTGACCGAGGCTGCCTTCCAATTTCTTCCCAGACTTTGTTTAAATTAATGAATAATAATTCTTTTGTTGTTCTTTTATTATATTTCGGTTCAAGTTCTGCCTTTTTACAAAAATCATGCCACGTTTTAAAAATTCTTTGAATTGTTCCTTCTGATATACTCATCCAAGTACAAAATTGCGCAGATGATATATTTTTAATTTTATTGTCATTTGCATATTTTTTAAGAGCGGTCAGTAGCTCTTCCTCGGTATATGTATTGTACCTTTTTATTTCTAAATTTCCTTTCACTACTCCTCCTTCTCTCGATACCCTCCATCAAATGCTCGTATAAGTTTTGCTACAGGTTCGGGAATTTGCTTTTCATTTCTGATATAGCCGTGTATAGTTCTTTCTCCAACCCCAATTCTTTTAGCTAATTCTCTCTTGTTCCAGCCAAGTCGTTTCCTAATTTCGTCCATTTCTATATAATTCATATTTCCTCCTTAATATATCTTATCGGCATAATGTATGCAATACTTTAACATTATTTTGGTTAGTGGACAAATTATTTTACATTATCAACGAATTGATAACGGAAGTACGCGACTCTTCTTAGCCAAGCGGCTTATTTTATGCGCTAGCGATTTAAGGATGCCAATGCAACCCACATTATCAAATTATTAATAAATCTGTTTCAGTCCCTTAATCTCATTTTCTAGACTCACTGATTTTTCTTTGATTCCATTTTCTTCGTCCATAGTGGTAAAACTAGGGCAGTCAAGATCATAAACTCTTACATCTAAAATTTCATCGGAGTGAACTGCCTGAACTATACCCCCTTCAATATGGATAATTACCCTTGTCATTTTCTTCCCTCTATTTAGTGGTGGGCCATTTTCATCTTCCCCGGCCCAGATAATCCGTCCAGATAATCCGTTCATAAATTCTCCTTATAATGACTTCTGGATTTCAGAACGTAAGCGTTCTACTTCCCCAGCCCAATAAGACAAACCGTGAAAATCAACGTTGCTGTTTGCGTGTTCAACTAGCCATATTACACTCTTTTTCGCATATTCCAGTTTTTCTATCAACGTGTTCATAAATTCCTCCTTTATATCCTTAAAGCTTGTCGCTATGATGATAAGATCCTTCTCCTAAATAAACCCTATCCCCATTGCTCCATTCGGAACTAAGAGCTTTACAAGTCAATCCTTTTCCTAATTGGACTTGTGCAACAAAAGCGGAAACTGATACGCCATAAATATCTATATAAATAAATTCAGTTCCTTTCATAGCTAGGACTTCTTCAGGTGTAAGATCGTTCATTTTGTTCTCCTTATTTTTAATCATTCATTTGTTTTGTACAAAGAACATACCACATATCTCTGAATTCAGAGATAACAACCCCTGTATTATGCCTATTGGAATATTGCGGATATTCATAAGCGTTCAGAATAATAGTCTCGAACAATTTACTCCCATTTGCTGCTTGGATTAGACTTGAAAGGGGGACGCCTTGTTGTCTTGCGTGCATTGCTTTTTCGGCATAAATAGAAACATGACGACAAAAACTCTCATTGCTTTCCGCAAAAGAATTTGAATAAGTAAAAACTGTCAAAATGATAATTACTATTTTTAAAGTTTTCATCGTCATCCCCTTGAATTGGAATTAACCTATTACAGCTATTGTACAAAACTCTTAATGCTTTGTCAACGTTTTATTTCTCCCATCTCGGTCTTGAAGTACTGCAACCATTCAGTCAGGGCAATCTCTTACATCATCGAGAAATATTTTCATTTTAATCTACTTTAATTTATTTTCAATTAGTTCTTCAATCCCTTCTGTCAACTCTCTTACTTTTTCTTCAAACGGATCTAGAATATCATTTTTCATCTCTTGAACCATTTTCTTAGCTTCTTTTTCTACCAACCCATCGAATTCTTCCTCTAGTCTCGACAACGCTTTTTCTGGATTTATTTCTACTCCATTTATCTGCATTGTAATAACTCTCGGGATGCTCTTTATCTCTTCCGTTATATCTATTCCAGACAATGCAGAAATCATAAACCAATGATGAAATGATTTTGTGTCAGTAAATTTATTTTCCATTTAATCCTCCTTTAATTATTATTCCAATAATCTGAGATGAATTTCATTTGTTCGGCGTATGCTTCACACCATGACATCAATCCGGGTTGAGGATCAGAAAGAAGAGAATTTAAAATCTTAACCCTATCTTGAAGGTCCATAAATTTAACTGTCATTTTAATTCTCCTCGTTAATATCTTCATCCTCAAGACCTTCCGCAACTTGTCTACACAAACGGACGAACCTTTTCATACCTGCGGCTTCGTATTCTGAAGAAGCATATTTAATCATTTTCCAAATATCCCAATCGTTCTCATTCAGGACATTAATACAATCCGCAATATCTTTACTCGTATTTTCAAACCGGCAATAGCTCATGTTAGGCATAGTTCTCTCCTATTTAATTTGAATTATATCTTTATACAAAGCATGAAAAATCCCATCTATATTTTCATCTTCGTGAAAATGACCAAAAAACATTTTTCTGAATGAAACAAATTGAATTATCTCTTCAAAATACTTATTTAAATTTTCCAGCTTATCACCATAAGAGACACCGCAAATAGTACCTAATCTTTTCAAAACAGAAATAGGACAAGTATGCCCTACAATATAATCAACTTTATTCCCTACTTTCTCAAGATTATCTAACCCTTCTGACAATTCTTGATAATTAGGTTCTTCTTCAGCCCACCATGAAATCCATTCTGTCCTATGCTGTTTATCAATACTTTTCGCGCCACCCATTACGAAGAAAGTATTTTCGTTTATATTGTAAACTTGTCCTCTTCGTAAATGAAAAATTGAATCGTGTACTTGGCCTACAATGCCACCGAATTTTTCTACCCTGGGAAGATTGTTTAAACGGGTGAAATTGCAATGATTACCATCGCAAAATACTGTTGTCCATGGGCGATCATTCAGCCAATTCAACCAATACGTTTCGTCTTTATCTGGGGTGTTGAGCCAAATCCCACCGAAATCTCCTGTGATAATGCAGACATCTTCTTTTGTCAGGATTCTACCCAAAGGCCAATTCTTAAAGCTGAATCGTTTAAAGTAGCCGTGGGTATCACCTGAGATAAAAATCTTGTTCATACCGTATCCTAATGAAGATTCTCAATTAACCTAATATCCATGCCATGTAATCCTGTTTCCTTTATAAATTTCTCGATTGTTTCCCAAATATTATCATTAGTTTTCGATTCCCAAACAGTGCCGTTGTAGCAAGTAATTCTATACATAATCTTTTCTTCTTAATGAAGAGTACTATACAAAATTTATAAGAAAATTACAAGATATTATTTCTTAATTCAAAAATAAATTGCTGGCCTTTATTTAATGTTTTTAAGTTATATCGACAACCCATTGTCTGACATATATTCAAAATCGCCATTGGTTAATTGATCTTCCCGACAACGTAAATTCAGATAGCCATTCTCTACTTTTTTACTAAAACAATGCAATCCTTCACAGAACCCATACCAGATAAAGAACTATATTTTGTATCAATAAATTCATGTTTATAAAAAAGTCCACGGTCCAGGTGTATGTTTCATATATTGTTCCTTTTATATTTCCTAAAATTAGGATGATTCTCAATTTCTGTATTGATTGGAAGTTCTGCTATTTGAGCATAAACATAAATTTTCTTATATCCCTTACCAATATTTTGACGAGATACTTCGACATCTATACTTCCTATGATTTTTCCTTCCTTAGTAACTAGATTTACTCTCATTTCTTTGTTTTTCATAATCACTCCTTTTACAATTTAAACAAATGCACAATTTGGTCGCCCTGCATATACTGAGCTAGGAACATACATCCCTGTATCTCTTATTTCAGCAAGGCATTCCAAAGATGTATGCGGAGTATGTTTTTTAAAATCAGCACTCAAAACGCAAAATGTCCCGTCTTCCTCTGTCATTCCTCTACTAGGCGTCCAGCCATTACGGGTATAAGTATCAAGAGACATACACGTAAACCCAATTTTAGGATCGAACTTATTGACATATGCCTGGATAGTATCACCATCAGGATAAACATAGGTGAACTCGGTTCCTACCATTGCCTTTGCTTCTTCGATTGTTACTTGCATTTGTGTTCTCCTTTTCAAATTATGGTATATTCTATAAAATATTTAAAACTTTGTCAATGGTTATTTGATTTTCAACATAATAGCTTCTTGCACGTATTCAGGCAAGCATTTAATTCTTTCTGAATTTATTTCTTTATAATCATAACCCTTAACTTTTGAATCCATATAATTTAAAAGCCATAGGAATGGAGACTTAACCCATTTGGAAAGAAATTCACCATTAGCTTCCATTTCATTAATACATAATCTAAACCCCTCTCTTATATCTCTTGATCCCTCGTATACTTCAATTCCATTAATTTCTTCAGCAAAACCGCTAGAACACCGATCCATTGCGCTTCTAGGGCCTTTATAATTAAAATAGGCCGTTCCGCCATTAATGGAAGTATCATCATGATAAGAATCACAGAATATCAAGATTCCATCTCTCCAGAAAATACGATATTTATCTTCCGTCCCTTGAATATCAACACAAGACAACATAATGAATCCCATATTCTCAATTACACCCAAGAATTCCATTAATGACTGACCACAATAGGTATCTTTATTTTCAGAAAGGACTTTTCGTTTATTTTGATTATGATCAAGGTGCAAGATAAATCCTAAGTCAGAGGTGAAACTATCCTTTTTATAACTTTTGCCAGTGATTTTCTCAGCTTCAGAAAGCGGGTCAAAACTCAACAAGGATTTAATGTCGTTCATTTTTTTCCTCCTTAAATTGTGGTCTGTCTGCCCCGCATCTAGTACAGAAGTTAAATTCTTTCCAAGAAAATTCACATTTACCGCACATATTTCTTTCTCCTTAAATTAAAACCAATCTTTTTCACCAGCAGCCTTTTTCTTTTCACGGGCTACATAGAAAGAACTAAGGATTTTAGAAGCATTCTCATTACCAAGAACAATCCAAAAATCATTATCAATATCCCACCATATGTCGTACATCTGACGAGCTTCAAGCTTCCTGTTATCCCATCCACCAAATCCAGTAACAGATTCTTTGATTGAAGTCCTCTCTTTAAGACATATGGGGTTATTACTAATCTGATTATCAACAAATTCCTGAATTTCCTTAAGAGAAACATTTTCAGGATTATGAATTAAACAAAAATGAACATCCATTAAATTCTTTGTGCTGAGTTTAGAAATAACGTATTTGTCAAGATTCTTGCAGATACGTTTAAGACTTTTGGGCAATGCTCCGAACTCAAATTCAGCACTACCCATATATTCAAAATTTACTAAATCGTCAACTGAAGGACCGTCTTTCTGAGTATTTTTCAATTTACCAATCTGAACCAAGTATGGCGTTTCCATTATTTCTCCTTATTTAAACGACAAAGGGTTAAGTATAGACAATTCTACTTCTAAAATAGGGCTATTTGTGCCGGGCATAAAACTATGTGTAACTCCACAAACGTATAGAATTTTCCCGCTTTGTGATTGTACCCTATCACCAATCAAGGGGCGACAGCACATTTCAGTAGGAAATCGCGCTCTTTGATAGTCATCCAAATTTGTGCGGCAATGGGTTTTAATGTTCATGACTTTCTCCGCTGCTTTCATTTTATTCCTCCTATTCTAAATCTAATTTCAAAAACCCTTTCACATTTCAACTATGGATGGAATTAAAAATCTTCCCAACTCTTTCTAGTAATTCGTTAGCAGCGTCTTCACGCGATGGCTTTTCATCCCGTTTTAACATCTGAGCGCACACATGAGCGATACTTTTAAGCAGTTCAAGCTCTTGGTCTACTTCTCTTTGTTCCATGTCCCAATCCCCATTTTCTATATAGTACAAAAATTATAAGAGAATTGCAAGATATAATTTCTTAATCAATAAAATAAATTGCTAGGGCTTTTCTAGTGAGAATCTTTATTAATGTTCAAGAATTCCACATAAATCCTTATATGCACCTGTACAGGAAACATAATTATGTTTCCTCGCAAATTCACCACTTGCCCATATCATCCGGTTATATTTCGAGCAATCTTTTCCAGACAATGAGGTTCTGGCTAAATGGTAAAGATTGACCAATTCGGGAACATGAGATAGCTTGACAAAACGTATTTTGTATTCTTCAGAGATATTCATAATATCATTTCCTATCGAAATAAATCCCATATAATCACCTCATTTAATTATGGTATGGAGAAATTGGAAATTCCAATCTGAATAGTTTAAAATAAAATCTTCTTCAGCAGATGTACCTGGATTAGTTATGATTCGACAATTAGCTGACCCTACATCAACAATAGGTCCAACAATTAGATTAGGGCTAAAAGTAGATTTAATCTTTCTTCTAGCGGCAACAGAATCTCCTATTTTAAGAATATATTTATCCATGATTTACCTTAACAATTCAGGTTGACCAGCAAAGGAAATCCGTAATGCGTTTCTTGATTCTACAAAACAAGTTGAGGAAAACCATTTAAAACGGTCTTGTTTGCTCTTTCTCTCAGCTTCTCGTCTTGCCCAAAGTAGCCAACCATTTAAACTTCTTTCTTTAGGTTTCCAATCTTCACCTCTTATATAATCGCATCCCTGAATTGCTTTCATCTTTTCCCTCAAATTATATTTTAATAACTAATTTTCCCTTTCTCATATAGTACAAAGTTCTTAAAAGATTGTCAACAATATTAAATTACAACCACAAATAAAAGTACCTTGATAATCAAACTAATTGGACTTAAAATATAAAGAATAAATTCATGCATCTAAAAAGAAATTACGAAAGAACTATATTAATAAATGTAAAGATATGTTGATACAGATAATCAATAAAAGTTGATACAAAATAAAAAGTAAAGATATGTTGATATTCCTTTGGCGTATATTGAAGAGTAAAAGAGATATGGTAATGTTATATAAGTTGTCTTTAAAGAAATTATATAATGTATTTTAATTATTAGGTTCGCAGGTTTCAAGTGTAATTAATTTTATCTTGTTTTCCTGTAAAACCTGTATATGCCGAGCCACACACGTCCCTTTTCTCAATATAAGCTTTAGCATACACCACAAAGGACCACAATAAGGCCCATTGCCCCACTTTAACCTATTTTAAAAAATCCAGCAAAATCTTTTTCTCAATTATCCTGTTTTATCTATACAGGTACAAAGAAGTATTGTATTAAGGTTATTTGTTTTATTATTTAATCAGATTAGAATACAACTAGAATAATGCAGAGGACTACAGGAGGGATTGAAACAATATGAAACTATCTTACTTCTTAACACCAAAGAACAATTCACGTGCTTGTATTTCAGTGCTCCAGGGTTTACAATAACCGTATCTGAGCATTAAGGGCTTACACAAGGGATAAGCATGTATTGGAGCTAGATCGTCTTTAGGGATTATGTTAAAAGAATTTGTACTAGGGTAATGATAGAAGGCGTGTACTTTGTTTTTTCTTATTAGTTTGTGCATATATCACCTGATATATATATATCGTATGTAATAATTGTTTAAAGTTTCCTTTGTTTATACCGATAAGGTGTTCAGGAATGAACGTACAAAGATGAACGCGACCAGATATGAACAGGAGAAAACTATGAATAATGAAGAGTTTGAACAAAAACTATTTATTCTCAATTGGGATAATACAGAATCGGCAAATAAAATTGGTATTAGTAGGACTTCCCTTATTAAATATCTAAAACCTGATACCAAAATACCACGATGGTTAGAAAAATTTTTAGATATGTATATTGAATTAGAGAAACTTAAACACTCTAAAGTGAAGGGAACAAAGAAAGTTAAATAATTTATTTAAAACAATACAATATCTCAGCATCAGGGAATTCTAATTTCAATTCCTCAAGGCTCAAGTTGTACCGTTTCAAGATTAAAGGACTTGTATACGGTTTTCTTGCTATGCTGAAGTGGATTACTTTGTATGTTGTGTTTTTCATTTCTTCACCATAAACACGTTATACCCTTGTCTGGCAAGGTTGTTTAATCGAGCCATAGTCTTTCCTGTAGTGTATCCATATTCACCTTCAGGAAGCTCTACAACGGCAGCATAACGATAAGGATAATAAGACAAGAACCTTATACAGGCTTGTGTCGCTTCTTCTTTATCTTTGCATATTGTAATAATGTCGATTGCTGGCATCTTGGTTTCCTTTAATTATAATTTACATATACAAATAGTTTCAATTTTATACTTCACGACCCGCCAACCGGCAATCTTTGCCTCATAAAAATTAGCGCCGTGATTGTATTCTTCCCAAAGTCTGGCCGCTCCTATTTTGGTATCGGCCATAAGACGGACACTAGCCGTATCAATATGATCTTTGTGGACTACTGCATACATTATCATTTGTTTCTCCTCACATATTCAAAAGATTGTTGACTTCTTTTTTAAGCTCATAAGTTATGGGAGAAAAATAGTGTTTAGTTAGCGGGTAAAGTTAATTTTCCAGTACTCGTGTGAGGTAAACCGGCACGGTATAAAGGCGTGTGCCAGGTGCCAAAGGCAAGCGTTTAAACTTTTAAGAGCAACCATGGCATTGGCTTTAAAATGAGTCCAGTAGTTCATTTACCCTCCAAAAATCGCTAACAAAGCAATTAAGGCGGAGCCGCCGAGTCCGCCCGTTCAGTTTTCTGGAGCCTCTCGGCGGCTCCGCTTATTGCAACCGTTATACCCTCATAGAACCGGCAATCAGTTTTACTTACAATTAAACGCCATTCCAGTCTTGTTACGCCACTTGCTTGCCTGACGCTTTGTGGGTTTAATACCGGCCTTTTCACATGCCGCCTGAAAGGATTTAACCGTATTGCTGAAGGTCTTGTTGTTCATTGCGAGAATCTCTTTGATTGTCATTTGTTTCTCCCTTTTGGTTTTGGTTATTTATTTACACAGTTAAACACATATCCGCTAATTCATCAGCGAAATAAATTTCTTTTTCTTTTCCTACTCTACAAAGAAAACAATCCTTTATGGGGTTATACTTAACCAATTTAATCCATTTAGATTCGCCCTTGATTCTAGCCTGATAATACTTGGAATGTTCCCAGGTGTCAATATTTGTTTGCATTGGTAGTCTCCTTATTTAAAAGAGTTTAAAACAATTTGCCGTTTTCCGTAAACTCATATTCATTAGCAATTATAGTTTCTTCAATCGCTCCTTTTAATTATTTAATTCAACGTATCCAACTAAATCCTTTTTCTTATATTATCAACTTGAACAAGTATGTCAAGTATATTTTAAAGTTTTTTATAATTCTTTTTGTACTTAAGCAAATAATATTAAAGTTTTCTCTTGACTAATCCGATAAGGTGCTTAATGTAACGGATTAGTCTTTTACAGAAACGGTTTCTTATCCAGCGTTCTTTACTCCGTGACCCGCCATGAGGTCTAAAAAGTAGCCTGAGCAGGTTTTATTCATGGCAATAAATTTTTATCCGCCCTTATGTGTACGGACCGGGGATGTTAATTATTAATAAGCAAATAGCTGAAAGTAATTGACGAAAACAAGTAGAGTGAAATGGGACTCGTAAGAGTATTAGGAATATTTGTTCCTCCCCTGGGGTCTGACCAGCCTTAAATTGGTACTTGATAAAGGATACAAAGTTTTCTTAACCGTTTACATATTATTGTTTTCTGTTAAGTTTTATTTAGTAAGGGTGAAAAGTATAGGAGCTTGATTCTATACTCCCCTGAAAACTACGGTCCCGAAAAAGGTTTAAAATAAAACACCCCTCCTAATTGCTTCCGCCCCTGCGAATCTATTCAACCATTTAATCCCTACTGCAATATATCTTGGCTCACTGTAATAAACCATATTGCTAAACCCTCTTTTCATATACGCTGAGGGATGCGCTATTGCTTCGCCCGATTTTGTGTAATATCCCCTTAGCCTTTCCGCTCCGACAATATGAGGTTTCTTACTCCCGTTGACCGCAATCACGTTTAAATGATTAATATTATCGCCTGCAACCCGCACCATCCGTTTTATTTCTTTTCTTACTATCTCAGCATCATGTTTGTTTAAGTACTGCTCAATTGTAATATTCATTTTTCCTGTTTCCTTTATTTATAAGGGTTTAAAAGGTATATCAATTTTAAACTATCATAAAGGCCCAGTACAGCCGTTTTCAATGCTTACCATCCTACCCTATTACCTAGTACCTAATCGTGGCGTGGCGGTCATCCTATACCACTAAATTTCGCATCCTAGAGATTCAGCTTCCTTGTAATCTCTTTTCCAGAATCTGAAGTACTAGCATTCCTGTAGTGCTTCGCTTGTTCCATAGTGCGCTTAATATCATCCTTTCGGGTTTTTTGCATTGTGGGCATGCTTGCAATAATTTCCTCTATCTCTTCAAAGTGTGAATCCTTCGCAAGTTGTTCAATTTCCGCCCCGGTCCATTGTTCCAGTTTTGAAGCAATACTGCAATCTAATTTTGAATTGTGCTTTTTGTTCATAATCTCGATGATTGCTTTTCTCTCTTGAAGATTAGGAAAGCCAACAAAGAAAATTGCATCCCAACGCCCAGGACGTAGAAATTCAGGCGGCAAAGAAGATAGATCATTGCTTGTCGCTACAATGACGCTATCACTTGCCCGGTCATTAAACCATGAAAGGAAATGTCCCACTTGTCCCTTGCTTGTTCCTGAATCCCCAGAACCCATAGAAAGCATTTTCTCTATTTCATCAAGCAAGACGACACACTTACCAATAGAGTCAACGGTTTTTGTGAATAGCCGGGTTTTCTTTTCGGTCTCTCCGACAAGTCCGCCCTTCATTGCTCCAGCATCCGCTTGGATAAGGTCCGCCTGCATGATGTTAGCCAACGCCTTTGCAAAGAGGCTTTTTCCGCATCCTGGTACTCCTACCAGCAGAATAGAACGCAAGCGCGGCATGTGTTCATTGCCTGGATCAAACGCTTTCATTCTAGCCGACAAGAAACGTTTTGCTTCTTCCATGCCGCCAACGCTTTCCATATTTTCAGGACGTGCAATACTCATAAAACCAGTTTTCTCGATCAGGGCTTTACGGGCAGACAAAACGCCCTGCCTTGTAATTTCTTTTGTCTCGATTGCCTGGAGAGCAAGACTGTTTTCGGTTTCCTCATATCCTAAACCTAGACAAGAGCAAGCAATATCGTTTTCTATCGGTAAACCGTATTGCTTGAAATTCTCTACCATTCCCTGAAATGCAGACAAAGACGGCAAAGAATAATCAATATGGTGGAAAATCTTTTTCAGAGTATCCGGCAATTCTGCATCCGTGCCAACACAAACAATGCAGACTTGTTTATTCTTCAATGCCTGATAGGTGTTAAGGATCATTTGTTGTATTTCTTTTTTCTCGAAAAACCAGTTAATATTTTCGCAGATGATAACAGTCTGGGAAAGAGTTTTGGCGTATTCGAGAAGCTCCGCAATGTCCTTGTATTCGCCTTGTATACCTTCCAGCGGGTTCCACTTCAGAATGGGGAAAGAATCGCCCGTAGTAATGTCTTGAACGGCTCTTTTAATTTCGAGCGTTTCAATACAGACAAGAGGGACACCTGCTTTTATGTAGTTTGTGAGATTCATTTTGTAGCCTCTTTGTCTAAATGATGTTTGACTAATTTCCAGATATAACCATGCTTGCCTTCTGGGGTACATGTTTTCCCCGTACAACAGTGAGAACAAACAAGCATTGAACAACCTTTGCAAGCATGGTTTGCGGGATGATATGGAGTGTCATCCCTTACCAGCTCAAAACAATTCCCATCTATATCTATGTATGCTGTATCACTCATTTTGTTCCCCTTTCTTTGTTTTAATTATAAACTCCACAAAGGGGATGTTTCTCAATTCATCCCCTCAAGCAATCTACAATTTAATTCAGGGACAATACCCTGTTCCCAATTTCCTCAATTACAGAATCCGGGGTACTGCCCAAAATCAAGTCAAATGCTTTTTCTGCAAACTTCTGACTTGTCCCAAACAAAGAAGACTCCATTCTATCCGTATTCTTTCTCAGGCTGTTTTCATGTGTAGTGAGGTACGTCACTCCATTGAACAGATCCCAACCCGTGCCGCGCTGCCCTGGCGGGATTTTGGAAGCATTGTCGCCGATGATCTGCGCGAGCTTTTCCATATTGTTTTTCGATCTGGTACTTTCCTTTTCGCCGTACAGCTTGGAAATGATAGCGGCCTGAGATTCAGGACTAAAACGCATCTTGGCAAGCGTCTTGAATTTGTCTTGCAACGTCTGGTTTGCTTCCCGCATTTCGTTGAATGCTTTTACCCACAATCCAAGACGGTCCCCGGCCTTTGCCGTCTGTTTCGTGCTGAAAACCTCGTCAGCGTTCAAGCTCTTTTTCCATTGGGTAAACGTGTTTGCGCATTCAACGCGAATGATAGACAATCCAAGCGTCAATTTCATTGTTCCATCATGGGGCAGCGCGGCCACAATGTGTGTCTGCATGGTGTTGCCTTCACCCACGTTGTAGCCGTCACTGCTCATATTAAAAAACACCTTTTCACCATTACCGATTGCGCCGCAACTTTCCATTTCCCCAAGCTGATCAAGGATAGAAAAAATCGCTTCGCTTTGGTTCGGCACAAAACGCCCTTTACAAACGCGCAAGGTGGCCCCGTTGTTGTCGTTCACAAGGTGGCTATAGTCCTGTATGGTGTCGCCGTTGCGGTCATATACAGGATGCAAAGATACGTTAAAATCAGCCTTGCTTGCAGAAAACAATTCCCGATTAGTTGCATCAGGGAAGCTGTAATTTTCCTCTTCTTTTGCCCACCACGGTTGTTTCTCGGATTTTGTTGCAAACATCTTGTTTTCCATATTAGCGGCCATGATCTTTCCCCTTTAAAATTGATTAGTTAAATAATAAATAAACTACATTCTTTCGTTGCATACAATGCGGGAAACATATTCCTTTCCGTCATTATAAAAAGTTTCAAGGTCCGAAATTAACTCTTGTAAGTTTTCGTCAAAAGAAAAACAATTATCAATTTCCATATAGCCAGATTCTAATAAACCTACATTGCAATTGCCGCCGAAAACAATCCGGCTATCTGTTTTTAATATCTCGAAATTATGATACTCTCCCTCATTGTCTTGAAATTCGATGATTCCAACGTACTCCGCTTTGTCTGTATTGGTTGCTTCCCATTGTTTCATATCGTTTCCCCTTTAAAATTGATTAGGTTTAAAAACTCTTAAATACCTTATAATTCTTTTAAACAAATAAAACAAAAAATAATTCATTTAATAAAGAATCCATCTACCACATGACCGAACCCCGTTTTTATAATCCAGCCAACTCTGGAAGCATTCAGCAAAATAAAGCATCATATCCAGAGAGACAAAGGCCAGAATGATTATCAATACGGAAATTGCTGTTCTCATTTCTCAAACCTCCTTTCAAAACCAGATTATTCTAACGACAACAAAGAGACCCCATACAAAGAGAGTTGAACCAATTGCCCAAACAATCATAAAGCACAAAACCTTTATCCAATATCGCATTTATCTTTTCCTCCTATGTTGTGAAGCAATGCGCTTTGTCCGCTCTCTTATATTCTCCGCCATCCCAAGGGCAACCCCATAATCAAGCGTATTAAAATCATCTTGCGGCCTGTACTTGCCATCAACAAAGAGCTGCACCGTGTACCCTTCCTGGCCCTCTACAATCTTTGTTTTAACTTTCATAGCAATCAATCCTGATAGTAAGGAATTGTCAGACATAAGGCTACACTTGCCCGTGTTACAAGATATGATACACTTTGCCATATTCTACCATTAAGGCAGTAGATGACAAGACTTTGTGTGTGGTTCTGGAAAAGGATTGTGGTTGTCATGGCGTGGTCTCCTTACTCTTGACCCATATCAATACAGTCAGGGCAAAAAATCCCTTCTGACTCTCCGATGATGCAATCTTCCCAGCCGCCCAGGTTTAAGGCCTCTGTTAACTCTTCTATAGTTTCGGCCTCTTCAAATTTGAACCCTCCGCATAAATGGCATTCAAACCTAAATAATCTTGTCGCCCCTGATTTCACGTCTGCTTCTTTAATCATATTCAGCTCCTTTTTAAATCAGTAAATCCAAGGGCGATTAATTTCTCTCTTGCCTCTTCTTTACTGGTAAAGCATTTGTGCGCCTCTTCCGTGTTTTCTTCCTGGCTCGCCTTTGTTTCCATATACGTCCAAACAACCATGGAGTTGATAAGGCTGGAGACTTCCTTATTTAATTTATTGCTGATTTTCATTGTCCCGCCCTCCTGAATAAAGATTAAATAAACTGTATGACTATTCTTACCATAAACAAATAAACTTTGTCACGAAAATAATGCATACAAGTTAAATAATTCTTTTAGCTCAAACAAATACTTTAATGTATAAATAGCAAGTACTATGCCATAAGTATTAAAGATAATACTACACAAGATACCCGCAAACATGCATGGTTATAGGGAAAACGCTGTAGCAAAGCGATAAAAACTTTATAAGGCATAGACATACCAAACAACATAAACCCCTCTGCAAGCGTTTAAACGCATAATAAAGGTATGTCAATACGTTGACACTGTATGCTATGTAAAGAAAGTTTATAAGGGATAACAGAGAAGATAAGGGAAGGTGGATAGTGTACTATAGCAATGAAGATTGTTAGGTACAATTAACTATGATAGGTATGGTTAAAGAGTTAAGCATAGTACAATGTAGTACAGATATGCGGACATAGTACGTCGATGCGTCAAGTGTTAGGTACGTTAAAGAGTGTATGTACTATGTTAGATAGTACAAGAGGTACAATGATGTTAGAGGACTGTGATATAGTTAGGTATATGGTGCATGTGTTAGGTAAGGCTAACAAGGTATGTTTTGCAGTAGAAGATGCGACGTGGTGTAGTGTGTTAGTGGCGCTTGATGGAGTGGGTAATGGTTGATAGAGTTATATAGTGTGTAGATTGTTAGAGGAGCATGACATAGTAAGGGAGGTGGATAGTGTTAGGGGTATGGCATCGGAAATACGGGCATGGTACCCACCACTTCCGGCTGCCCGGTGTCATTTACAAGATTTTATATTTTTGAACCAGTATTTTACACTATGATATATTTTCACATTATATTACATTATTTGTTAAAGTTATCTGAAATTATGCCGATAAGGTATTATAACTAATTTAACCGGAGGTAATATGAACAAAGAAGAATTTGATACAAAGAGAAAAGAACTTGGTTGGTCAAAGAGAGAATTAGCAAATCGTCTTGGGATTACGGAGAGAACGATTCATGGGTACATGGCTGGAAACAAGATTCCCCAAACCGTTGAATATCTTTTCAATATGTTATATTTAAAACATGGAGGTCAATAATGGAACAAATACCAGAGGCTTATTTAATATCAGCGGGTATATCTAAACTAACCGGAGAATCAAAATATCACGGACAAAAGAAACACCCACTATATGGAAGATGGATGAGAATGAAGAGAAGATGTTACGATACAAACAATAAAAGCTATAAGAGTTACGGAGCGAAGGGCGTCTATGTTTGTAATGAATGGTTACATGATTTTAAACCATTTTACGATTGGTGCATGGATAATGGGTATTCTCAAGAATTAGATATTGATAGAATTAATCCATGTGGCCCGTACTCACCATGTAATTGTCGGTTCATAACTAAATTTGAAAATTCTCAGAATAAAAGAAAGAAAACTGATTATAGAGGAGTTTCGTTTAATAAAACTAAAAATATATATTCTGGAACATTAACATTAAACCGAAGCGTTATTTTTAGAAGAAACTTTAAAGACGAATTAAGAGCGGCGATTATGAGAGATAAATTTATTGCACAGAATAATCTCCCGCACGAAATGAATTTTCCAGAAAGAAGAGATGAATTTGTAGTAGGACCAAAAGTTAAAGCGTTTAGTACTAGAAAATCATCTGGGTTTACAATTCATGGATTATCAAAGTCCCCTATACACAAAAGATGGGATCTGATTAAAAAGAGACGCAACGAAACTAAAGGACGAATAACTATCTGTGAAGAATGGGATAAAAATTTTATGTCATTTTATAATTGGTCAATAGAAAATGGGTTCGACGAAAAATTAGCACTATTTAGAAAAGATATAAGTTTAGGATATTCACCGGATAATTGTGAATATAAAGAAATGGTATATTAAGTTAGTGAGGAGTAGTCTAGGTATAAATAATATGATCTATGACACTTTAACTTATTTCTTGACAAGGGATAGGCATTACATTTACAAAAATAATCTAAACCAAAATACCTTAATAAAAATATTATATAATTTTACAAATACTAAATATTCTGTTTTAATCTTTGATAACTATTTTAACTTTTCCATATCTCCTTATACTGTATTTATAAATATTATCTTATCCGTGGGCAAAATTCTGGAGCCTTGTAATATTTATCATAATTAGTTCCCTTTCTACCTACAACAGGGTGAGAGCAAACATTACTATCTTCTGAAGCGAATTTACACTTATCGCATCTTATTTTTATCACTCTTTACAATCTCCCCATCAACTCTAATACTATCTACCTGATATGCCCAATGAACTGTAAGGTAATCTTGTAAAGCCTCTTCCCCTGAAGTATAACTATTCCCCTTTGTCCTTGCTAAGTCTTTCATAACTTGAATAGCTTTTTCTTCTGAAATAATATGGACTCTATTTTCATCTAAATAATTAGGTGTTTCATAAACTATCATTTATTCTCCTATGGAGTATGGGTACCTTTATTCAAAAGTTTTTTGATTAGAAAAGTGAATCCAAAAATATTATAATATATTTTCTGGACTAAATATTCTGTTTTATTTAACTTTCCTTGTCGGCCCATTTAATAGAGAACTTCTAATTTCCATAATCATTTTACCAAGATTGTTTTGGCCTTGTCCAGTTTTAAGGCAAATGCCCCAAATTTTATCGTTCCAATTATTTCCTTCTTCTATAGCTAAATTAGCTGTATTTATCAACTTTGATTTGTATGGTTCTTGTCTGAATTTCTGTTCTAAACATTTTCTCATTACATTGAATTTTTCTTTATTCCAATTGTCAATTAGTTTTATACTCCTTGACTGCTTTTTAACAGTTCCTGCAAATTTAGTATCTTGACAAAACGCTTTCCATTCTATATTGTCTGATTTGGCTGACATATACGCATGTTCTACGCTTTCATAAATAATCCCATCTAATTTAACCTTACATGGAGCAAAATTCGACAACCATCTATATTCACCTTGGAACTCTTTGATCTTTTTCATTTTAATCTCCCTTAAACCAATGCTTAGATTTTGACACTTTAAAATTTCCTCGAATAATTATTCCATTCTCAAATAAAATGTATCCTTCCTCGAATCCATGGCCGCAACATGCGTAGCGCACACCAGGAAGGTTTCTAATGCATGGATCATGTCCTTCTATGGTCTCTTTATCGCCGCATTTAGGACAAGGTCTATTATGCTCGTATATTGATTCGTCATTATCTATAAATTTATAATTATCGAATTCGTATTTTCCATCTGGCTCGTCACAATAAGATTCGTATCCAAAGTGCCTGCCTCTTCCGTTCATATACTTCTCTTGATCTTTCATTTCTTTCCTAAAATTTGAATTTAAATAAAATACATCCGCCAATTAATTCTTTGTTCTCGATTTCTATTCCTTTAATCACAATAGGTATATTTATTTTGGTATAGTACTCTTTCTTTTCGAGAATGTCAATCCATTGTGTTTGTATTAGGTACGGTAATATTAGTATGATTAAGAGGTGCTTAATCGTTCGTCCTTCATGTAATTTTCTGAGTCCGTTGAAAAAATCATCCGCATCAATCGGTTGTTTAGTAATCCATTTCTTAAATTGTTTATACATAATATACGAATACCTTTAGATTCAATTCTTTAGCTGTGTTAATCATATTATGAGTTCCTTTACTTTTACCATCCCATAAAGCGATCAATGCCTCTGCATTTTCCGCCATTTGTCTATTTCTTCGATGTCCAGCCTTAGCATCATAAGGTTTACCATTTCTTCCTATTTTTATAACAGCATCGGGGTGAGATAAATCCTCCCAATCTGCTGGGTATGGATCTATTGTAATTTTATGTCTATTTGCATAAAATTCACCTAATTTATCTGCTCCTCTAGCTCTACCGCTTATTACTGTAGATATAGTAAAACCTGACTCTTTAACTGCTTTTATGAGATTTATATAATTTGTTGCGTCTCTCGATCCAGCTATGATTGTTTTAACAGTTAACCCTTAATTTGATATTCAACTCATAAATACAACTTCTTTGATTCCATATTTATCCATTACCTTCTTACAATTATCACAGCAATATGTGTGACCGAATAAATATAGCGTTAATCCTTTAGCAAATTCTCCGGCATTTACACAAGCATTAACTTCCGCATGATTTGTTTGCTGACAAATATCTTTACACAATTCATATCCTGTACCGGATTCCATGTTTTGTCTTGGGCATACTTCTTGTGGGGTTAGGCAATTATTCGTGCCATAAAATATTTTATCTTTATTTACGATAACGGCTAGGACTGTTTGTTTATCGCATTTACCCATTATTTAATGCCTTTGAAAATATGAGCAATTACATCAACTGTCCATCCGTTACCTAGCATTTTATATCTTTGTGAATTACTAACACAGTCTGTATAATTATCTGGAACAGTTTGTAGCCTTTCGCATTCTATTGGGGTTAGTTTCCTCCAACCAATAGAATTATCATTAACCCACATATTGCCATTTGAATAATTAGTCCTTATAGTTGTTGACTTATCCCCCTTCAATTGTTTTTTATTATACGGATCACAAAATAATGAGTCTGTGTTGGCTACATACTTTTCAATACTACCTTCTGAAATTTTATATTTTATAATATCTTCTGATATTAATACGTTACCTACTCCGGCAGTACCTCCACTATTGGAAGATAGAGTTGGAGATTTCCCTAAAACAGAATAAATTCTTTCTCCTTGTGAGAAATTGCGTTGAAGATTCTTCCCGTCATCTAACCACTTTTTATTCTTATTTAATCCTCCAATACAAATCAACCCATCATTAGATTTATGATTTTCTATCTTGGTAACACCATTGTCATATATGGCATAATTACCGGATGTACATTCTCTTAAAGAATCAAATTTATCTTTCTCTTTGATACCACCTTTATTCCAACCATGCGGCTTCTCAAAAACTAATTGTCTCCTACTATCTGAAAAGTAACTTTTCAGATTTCCGCCCTTGAAGTAATTAGCATCTACACAATAACTTTTATCTCTATCAACCAATCCATGCTCTATAATATCTTTTAAGAAAATCCATTTATCTTCTGGTTGATCTATATCAGGAATATTTGTCCAATAAAGTCTTTTTCTATTCTGGGCAGATACTAAAGAAGAATTTATCATAATTGGCTCAACACCTAGTAACTCTGAAATTACATCTTGATATTCTTTCTTCATTTTAACATTTTCTAGAAGGAAATACTTAGGATTTAATTCATTTTTCAACCTTACGAATTCAAAGAAAAGTTTACTTCTTGGGTCTTCAAAATTTAATTGTTTTCCAGCAAAGCTAAATCCCTGGCATGGACTACCACCAATAAGCAAATCAATTTTAGGTAAGTCTTCTACTTTAACATCAACTACAGAGCCAATGTGTTTAGTATTAGGATAATTTTTCTGAGTTACTTTAATTGCATACTTATCAATTTCGGAAGCATAATAATTATCTACTTTTATACCTGTTCGTTCCAAAGCAATTTGACCACAAGACATTCCATCGAAGACGGATAATACATTCATTCGTAAATTCTCCTGTTCTCAATTGAAGCTAATTGTTCATATCCACATCTATCAATTATATTTAAATTTTTCATATTTCTACTTCTGCTTATAAGAGGCATACATTTTGATCTGCCAATAGCACAACCAACACCAATAAAAGAACCATTACCAATATGCCATTCCACCATTTGCATCTGAATTTCTGTTAAATCTTCACAATATTTACTAATAAAATCTAATTCATTCACTGATCAATGCTCCTCATATTTAATTTTAGCGTTTAGAAAATACTCTTCGGCACTTCTTATATCTTCCTTTAATTTATTACTTGATTTTCTTAATTTATATACATCATGTGCCGCTTCAGTGTATAATTCAATAATATCTTTATTTATGTAAATTTTTCTATTTTTCTGTTTCTTATTTTTTATAATAATATAATGCCATTCCTCTAAAATAGCGAGTAGTCTTGAAACCGTCCTCTCATCCACAAAGAGTAGTTTAGAAAAATATTGGTTCCCGGCAAAACATCCATCTTTATTGCTGCTAAAATAATATATAATACTATACAACTTCTTAGCCATTTCTTGTATATTAATATTATAAACTATCCATTCGTGATAAGTATAGTGTGGTATTTTTGATTTCTGTTCTTTCATTTTATCCTCTTTAGTTAAGAGCAAATTATAATCACGATGTTTTGAAATGTCAAGGCTAAATAGTAGACATTTGTGTCATTTGAGACGGACATTTCGGTCAGATGCTAGTGAAAATAAAATGACCGAAATGTCCGTATAATAGAAGAGTATAATAATGTACTAATAAATACATTAATAGTATTTTCTAAAGAAAATACAAGAAGCGTTTTTAATTTAACACATATCGTTAGTTGCTGGCGCAACTAATTAACGGGCCAAAGGCCCGTTAATTCCAATTCTATTTATTTTTGTTCCAATTGTTTATTGCGTAATTTATTAAAGTTTTATATTAATTATGCCGATAAGGACTATAATTGACACATTAAATTGATTAAGAGTTAATTAATGGCATATAACACTCTAATTACTTTGATATACTTGACAAATATACGTATCATGATTATTATATAGCAAATAACACTAAAGAGGAATTTATGGGTCAAGAAGACATTAAAATTGATGAAATACCATTTGGCGAATATTGTTATGAAATTCAAGATATTGATTTAAAAACAATGATAGCAAAAATTAGAATATGCCCATTTTGGAGTAAAGACGAAACGAAGACAGAGCAAGAAAATGGATATTGTTCATATTTAGATCAAGGAGATTGGGATGGATTCGGCCTTTTATGGGATCAAGTGAAAGAATGTAGTATTAATTTATCTGAAGATATTTGAGGAATAAATATGTTAATTAGGGATACAAAAGAAGTATACCGTTTTAAAGTTGAAAACGCCGTTGGTAAAAATGCGACAGCTAAAAATGTCTTAGATTATTTATTCGGGGAATATCTTGACGAAAGAGGCAAGGCTAATTTCGTATTACGAGAGTGGAGCACAGATCATAAGACCGCTCTAAATAGAATTAATATGTTTTGGGCTATTCCATTCACGTTGATATGTTCTCCATATCGGTATATTACTAAAGGCTTTATTGGCTGGGATACTAAAACTGTGCTCGGTAGATTTATTTTAAGAGTAACTGGACATTTGCGAGAAACTTAAGGAGGGATATTATGTTTCAATATCTTTGCAGGACTTGTAATCATATCTTTTGTAATTCTGATGGGTGTTTGTCTTATCCATGTGAGAAATGTGGTTGTGAAGCTAAGAGAATTAATTAGTATATTTTAGTTGGTATTCATTATGAAAGAATTATTATCTTCAATCACGAAGAAAGATTTCAAAATTGACTTTTTCTCCGGTACAGGGGCAGGAGGTCAACACAGAAATAAACACCAGAATTGTGTAAGATTAACTCACATTGATTCTGGTGTAATGTCTACGGGACAATCAAGTAGAGATAGGATTGCTAACCAAAGAGAAGTATTTGAATCATTAGTAAATAATCCTAAATTCAAATTATGGCACAATCAAAAATGTATAGAATTAATGACGGGCAAAACAATCGAACAAAAAGTTGATGAATCTATGGTAGAAGAAAATCTTAAATTTGAATGTAGAGACGCCGAAAGCGGAATATGGATAAATTTTTAAAGGAACCAAAATGTTAGATGATTTTGACGAAGAAAGAGAAAAAAGAAATCACAAAAATAAAGGAAAGAAAAAATCTAAAGAATTGAGAGACAGATTTAATAAAATGCAAAAATATAAAAAAGAAGAAGACGAATCTAAAGAAAATCTAAATAAATGGATCAGAGGAATTGACGATTCCGATTAAATATTAAAAAGTATTAAAGTTTTATATTAATTATGCCGATAAGTACAATTAGTAAATAGGAGGTTTTAAAAAATGTAATGAAAAATTCATTCGAAGATGATTCAAAATTTAAAGACATTCTAGAAAGACTAGAAACTGAAGTCAATTCATTTCAAGAAGAGATTATAAAACTAGACGAATTAGTTGATTATTTTCCAGAATTAGCCGTAGAAGCTACAGTAAAAAAAGACCAGCTTGAAGAAATAATTGAAAAAATTCAAGAGATAATTGAAGATTATTCATGAAAACCAAAAAAGTAAAAGTTATCACGACTGATTTAAGCACGGACTTAGATACCGAACAACCACAAAATCCAGCAACATATTCTGACTATATTCAAGAAACAGAAGATATGATAAATAGCACTGATTATAGTGCTGACGAATTTAACCAAGCAATAAAAATTATTCAATCAATAACCGATGCAGATGAATTGCCTTGGAAGGTTCAAAGATTCTGCTCTGAATATGTTGTCCACTACGATGGACAGAAATCAGCTATAAAGGCTGGATGGCCAGAATGGAATGCTAATACATTTGCAAAAAGGTTATTATCTCATCCAAGAGTCCGAGCAGAAATTGAACGCCTTCAAAAAAATGTAGCGACTAAACTTCAGATTACTCAAGAACGAGTCCTAGAAGAAATTGCACATATGGCCTACGGGAACGTTGCAAATTTTTATGATGAAGAAGGTGTATTAATTCCTGTTCATAAATTAGAGAAACATATTAGTGCCAGTATTCAGGATATGGTCTATGATAGAGGCGGAAGATTACTAGGTTATAAACTAGCGGCGAAGAGTGTTGCCCTTGATGCCCTTTCTAAGACACTTGGTATATTCGATAAAGGTTCAGATAGAACTCTCCCAGTTGATTTAAAACAATTCCTCTCCATGTTGCCACAAGAATTGCAAGAAACCATCCGCGTGGGATTAGCCAAACGCATTTCAAATAAGAAATAATATGCTAGATTATTTAATTCATGTATCTAAAATAGAATACGGTAGTACGGCTTATTACAGGTCATTCTTTATTTCTGAAAATAAAATAGAACCACTTTGTAATTGTAAAAATGGACATCAAGACCATTCTGATGCTTTGTACTGTAAAAAAGCAGTTAAGAAAGGTATAGAATATGTTGTGAATTGTGTATGATTGATTTCGATGATGATATTTTAGATAATTTAGCGAGTATATTTGGCGAAGATCAGATAAAAGAAGTGGTCGAGGGTAACTTAACTAGATATCAGAATGACCCTGTAGGATTCATGAAGAATGTTCTAAAAATAGAACACATAAGCGATGATTTAATTAGTGCTTGTGAAAGCGTTTTAAAAAATAAAATTACTATTGCTCAATCTGCAAATGCAACAGGTAAAACATGGCTCCTTGGACATCTAGCGATTTGGTTTTATTTATGTTTCGAAGAATCGCAGGTAATAATGATTGCATCCCCTCCAGAGAGTAACCTTAAGGAGAAGAGCTTTGCTGAGGTTCTAAAGGTATTTTATAAGAATAAACATCTCTTTGACGGTAAGCATGTAGTAACAACTCTTAAAATAGCAGAAAGTGGCAAGGGAACTGATGCCAACCCGAAGCATTTTATTATTGGGAAAGCAATCCCTTCTTCTGGCTCTCCCGAAGAAAGGACTGCTAAGTTCTCTGGGAGCCACTCTCCCCAGATGCTCGTCTTAGTCGATGAGGCAAATGGGTGTCCCGATGAGATTTTCGTAGCACTCGAAGGTGTTTTGTCTGGGTCTTGGAATAAAATGTTTTGTACATTAAATCCAAGACAAAAATCTGGAGCTTGCTACCAGATGACAAAAACTGATAAAGCAAATACATTAGTGCTATCGGCATTTTCTCATCCGAATGTCGTGACTGGGGAAGATATTGTTCCAGGAGCTGTAAGCCGTGAGAAAACGGTACAACGGATTACTGAGTGGACCCAACCATTACCGGATGGTGAAGAACCCACGAGAGATTGTTTTGAAGTACCAGAATATTTAGTCGGATGTTCTGCAATATCTGGCTCAGGAAAACAACTAGAAACATTAGCGGCTGGATGGAGAAGGATAACATATCCACCCTTTTCGACAATAGTATTAGGCCAGTACCCATCAACAGATGCTAATACATTAATTGATGAGACATGGATTGATGCGGCGGTGTCAAGATGGAAACTATACACAGCACAATATGGGAAAGATAGTACAAAGGGGATAAATTGTGTGCTAGGCTGTGATATAGCGGATCAAGGTATGGACTTCTGCTGTGTAGCAAAAAGATATGGGAGTTATATTTCTGGATTTGAAAGATGGCGTGGATTAGACTTAGATATATCTAGCGATAAAATATCTCAAATATATATATCTGCTAATGCTTATCAGTGTAACGTAGAGGCGGACGGTATAGGTGCTGCAATTCCCCCTAAAGTGTCAAGACAAGGATTTTGGAAGTGTGAGAATAAAGAATGCGAAGGGTATGACACTAATTATATTGACGATAATGTATTTAAGTGCCCCATTTGTCAAAAAGAAATGTCTAGGAAACATATTAACGTAAGAAAAGTATATGTTTCCTCCCCTTCTAATAAAAAATGTGATCTGGGTAAGTTTGGGTTAGTTAGGGATGAGTTGTACTGGCTAGTTGCGGATTGGCTTAAAAGAGATCCATCGGCCATGATTCCAGATATTCCAGAATTGAGAGAGGAGATGTTAGCCTTCGAGTATTTTGAAGATCAAAGTTCTGGGAAAATTAAGGTTTCTGATAAAAAATCAGTAGTTAAAAAAATACAGAGAAGTCCTGACTATTTCGCATCACTAATTCAATGTTTTTTCGAACCAAAAATTCCAAGCATTAGGGTAATATGAAAATTAAAGAAATGTTCCAAAAACTATTAACATTTATTAAATTACTTCTCGCAGATAAAGAGGAAATTTATTACTTCCTTGAATGCAAATTAACAACCGAGTTTCCAAGAAGTATGATGATTCCGTATAACGGAATTGAATTTTATGTAAAAGATTATTCAAGTAATGAGTTCTTTATTAAAAAAGAATTAAAATACTTTGAGCACCAATTATTTATTATATGTGAATATTTTGATTTTGATAAAAAGGAATTCTTAGAAAAGACATTCCATGAAGACTTTCTGAGAAATAGAATAAAAGTTTTGAGAATGATGGAGTAACTTAATATATGGCGACACCATTTGATTTAGAAATAAAAGCTAGGCGGTCAAGTAATGCATCGACTAGAAAGACTTCTCTACCTTGGCTGAATCAATATCAGTACGGTAGAGAATTGTATAGTGATGATAATTTTTACGCAATGATAAATGCGTATAAGAGTTGGGTATATGTGGCGGCTAGTAAAAATGCTACAACGTGTGCGAGTACACCCCTGAGACTCTATGTTGCTAAAAATAACAAAGGTAGTCTAAAGGGGTATCCGACAAGGAAAGTAACGAAGCAAGCTGAAAGGTATTTAAGGGAAAATTCTTCGTTAGAGAATATTCCGGCGTTTAGGAAGGCGGTGGAGATTGAAGAGGTGCTTCAGCATCCGTTTTTGGATTTAAAAACTAATGTAAACCCCTTTCTTAATTCATTTGATCTTATGGAAATGACTCAATTAAACCAGGAGCTTACAGGAAATGCGTACTGGCAAATCATCACAGATCGTATGGGGGTTCCAAAAGAAATTTGGATTATTCCAACTACCGACTGCAAAATAATCCCGCATCCCACAAAATTTATCTCTGGGTATAAATATATCAAAGGGTCAACAGAAATAGATTTATCCGAAAAAGAGGTGATTCATTTCAAAATGCCAAATCCAAAATCTCAATATTATGGATTTGCACCTTTTTCATCTGTAGGTGATATATATAATTTAGATCGTTCTATCAACGAATATGAGGAATCGATCTTTAGAAATGGTGGTACACTAAGTGGCATATTTGAGACGGAGGAGGCCCTTGGTGATCACGAGTATCAGAGATTGAAGGAAGAAATTAAAGAGAACTTCACTGGCAAAGCAAATGTTGGCAAAATGCCCCTCCTTGATAATGGGCTAAAATATAAACAATTAGGTACTTCCCCCAAGGAGATGTCCCATTTGGGTGGCAGAGAGTATGTCAAAGAATCTATCCTCAATGCTTTTGGCATCAGTTTGGGTATGTTTTCAAAAGACTCGAATAGGGCCAACGTCCAAGGTGCAATAAAACAGTACACGGAATTCACGATTAAACCGAGACTAATAAGATTTCAAGAAAAACTTAATGAAAAACTCATTCCAATGTATGACGAAAAGCTTTTTGTAGCCTTTAATTCTCCAGTTCCTGAGGATGAGGAGTTTGCTCTTAATCAGAGAGTCAAGCACGTTAATTTTGGAATAGAAACGATAAATGAAGTGAGGAGAGAACTAGGGAAAGAACCATTTGATTCACGTTTTGACGAGCCGATTATTCCGGTAAATATGACCCATATTGATAATATTCTTGCTAGTATTGCTAACGGCACAGGAGAAGGGAACATTGTCGATTCTCCTGGCAAAATGCTTAAATTATTAAATAGATAGCTATTAAGCGGATAGGCTGACGGGCCGATAAATTAGCATTCCGAACTAATTTCCGCTTAATTTTTAAAATCGGAATAAATGCTACGGAGGTATTTATGAAAAAACTAAAATATGTAAAGAGTGTAAAACTGAGAAAAATTCATCCGAATTTTATAATATGAAAAATACAAAGGATGGGTTACACATAAACTGTAAAGATTGTTGTTGTAAAATATCGAGAGATAAAAGAAAGGAATATAGGAATAATTTAATTATAAGAGATCTTAAAGAAAATAAAAAATGTAGGATATGTGGAATAATAAAAGATATTGCGGAATTTCATAAAAACAAATCGTCGTTTGATGGTCGTGCATATATTTGTTCAGATTGCGCTTGTAACGAGAGTAAAAGATATAGAGGTATGTATAAAGAAATTAATGAGATAGGGAATATCTGCCATGATGTGAAAAGATGTAGCCATTGTAAGGAAGAAAAAGAGATAGAAAATTTTAATTCAGATATTTCAAGTTTTGGAGGATTTGACAAATATTGTAAAGAATGTCGTTCTATCATGAATAAAGAATATTCTGAGAAAAATAAAGATAGGATTTCTGAATTTAGGAAAATAAATTATATAAAAAATAGAGATTTAATTTTAGATAGACAGAGAAAATCTATGGAGGATATTGCGACATTTGCTAGATTTGGGCATAGATTGACTTCTGAAGAAGAGGCAATAGAAGGGGAAAATGGGGCTTTGTTGATTAAATGTACACATTGTAAAAAATATCATGTACAGAAAAACAAAGTAGTCCTGAATAGAATTGCTGCATTAAATACCCCAGGCGGTAGCGAATCGAGGATTTATTGTTCTGACCAATGTAAACAAGATTGCGACATTTATTGGGCAAAGCTAATCCCCAAATCGCTTAGGAATATTGCAAGCAAATCTCGCTGTAACCAGAATAGAGTAAGAGAAATTTTACTAGATATTCAATTTGACGAAATGGGATGTAACTGGTGCGACAAATGCGGTGATATATTTGGACCAGAAGATTTATTCTTCCACCACAATATCCCGATTGGTGATGACCCAACAGAATACGATAACGCAGCTCATTATATGCTTGTTTGTAAAGATCATCACGAACATAAAGGTTGTCTTGGAAATAAATATGAATAATTCTCTACCACTAGAGAATCTATAAAGGCAACTCTGAGCCAGTCTGACGAATCAGAGATTCTTTTAATCAAAACGGGAGAAGAAACTTTGCAAGAAAATCAACCAAACGATTTAGAACTTACAATCCAAACTTACCTTGACTTAGGTAAAAATGCAAGAGCTACAGCTAAAGCATTAAACCTTCCAAGAAGTACAGTCCGCAATCGTTTGAAGAAAGCAAAAAATAATCCTAAATATAAAGCATTATTAAACATATCAGAAGATTTTAAAGTAACAGATACAAATATTTTAAATCAACAAATCCAAGAATTAAGAAGGCAGTTAAATTCTGCTCAAAAGAGTACTTTATTCACAGAACAGATTAAGAAATTTGTACTTAAATTAAAAGATTCAGACCCTATTTATCCTGAGTGGTTGGATAATTGCTTTGGTATTAAAAAAGACGATATAATTGGTGTTCCTACTTTAATACTAAGCGATTGGCATTACGGGGAGGTAGTAGATCCAAATCAGATATTCGGCGTAAATGAATACAATATGGAGATTGCAAAGGAAAGGTCAAAAATTGTAGTTGATAAATGTATTGACCTTGCTTTTAATCATATCGCTAATCCAAAATATCCTGGAATTATTGTGGCATTGCTTGGAGATATGACTACTGGACTTATCCATGATGAATTAAAAATTACTGGCGAAAAGGAAGTTCTCCAAGTTACATTAGAACTTCTTGGGGTAATGATTGAAGCTATTAATAAATTAGCAGATGCTTTCGGAAAGGTATTCTTGCCTTGTGTTGCTGGTAATCATGGAAGACTGACTCTCAAGCCAAGGGCAAAGGGTTATGCATACGACTCCACCGATTGGCTATTATTTCAACTACTTGCGAAGTTCTTTGAAAATGATAAACGAGTAAAGTTTTTAATTTCGGATGGTGAAGATGCACAATATAAAGTTTACGATTTTACTTATAGGATTTCACACGGATCGCAGTTTAAAACGGGAGATGCAATCATAGGCAGCGCGGGAAGTATTATCAGAGGAGATATTCGGAAGCGTTCTTCTGCTCGTTCAATGGATGCGGAATATGATGTGCTGTTAATAGGCCATTTTCACCAATCAATGACAATTGCCCAAAGGTGTATTTGTAATGGATCGTTGGTTGGTTATAGTGAATATGCTGCTAAATGCAACTTTCCGTTTGAACCACCTACACAAAATTTCTTTATTACCCATCCAATTCATGGGGTGACATTTAACTTACCAATTAGAATAGAGAACAAGGTACAAGAAAAGAAAGAATGGGTTTCCTGGGAGGAATAAAATGAGAGCTTGTAATTGTACACTACCTTATATAAATCCAGATGCTTGTAGTAATTGTCAAAACAGATCTACATTTGATGAGTATAAATTTTTAAATGATTTTATAGAGCAGCAAGAGCCATTACCACCCGAATTTCAGAAAGTACTGGATGACAACTTTTGGGAATTACTAGAAGAATGAACGCCATAAAATATTATATACTAAAATACCACCATTATATCTTTAATGAATACCTACAAGTTCTAGGATTCGTAATATTTTTCAAGGTTAAAAACATATGGCTTTAATTTATCATTTAGTCCGTATAAAGCAGAATACACATGGACAATTAGAACCTGTAAATAGAGATTATTGCCCTTTATATAAGGATAAAAACGAAATATCAGTATGTCAAGATGGAGATAATTATTGTGTAGGTATTGAACAAGGAAATGTTATAAAACAACTAGACAGTATTACATATTTAATTCAATGTAATTATTTTAATACAAAAAGAAGTAAAGCAATAGATAAATAAGATAGGAGGAATATAATGACTGTAAATAAAGCATTTGCGTATATTAAAAAAGATGATTCTTTGGATTCTGAGCGTAGTATTATTTGCTATGCTTCTACTAATAGCGTTGATCGTCATGGAGATATGATCTTGCCTACGGCATGGTCCGAAAAAGGCATGAAGAATTACCGTAAGAATCCGGTAATTTTGCTTAATCATGACTACCATAATACATTGCCTGTTGGTAAATCTTTATGGCAGAAGACTGATGATAAAGGGTTAAAATTTAAAATCCAGTTTGCCGATACGGATCTAGGAAGGGAATTATATTACCTATATTCTGGTGGCTATATGTCAAGCTTCAGCGTGGGTTTTCGTCCAGTGAAAACGTATGATAATGAAGATACTAAAAAATATAAGGATGAAGATGGTAATATTCCCCATACAGTTTATGAAGAATGTGAACTATTAGAATTATCAGCCGTAAATTTGCCTGCAAATGCCGATGCTAACATGATTAGAACCGTAAAAGGGTTAGTAGAACAAGAAAAAGGTGGGTTTGTAAAATCTAAAGAATTGATTGATTTTATTGGCGGTATCAAGAGTTCAAAAGAATATATTGAATTAATTTCTGAGGACGAAGCAAAAGAAGCTCCACAAGAAAAAGCGAAAATTGTAGGGCATATCGATTTAGATTTTGACAATAAATATGTGAATGAAGATGAAATGATGATTATTCCACTTAAAAAGAAATATGAAGATTGTGAAAATAAATGCGATAGTTGTAAAGATTGTAATAACGAAGAATTAACTGGAATTGTTGAAGAACCCGTTGAAGAAAAGTCACAAGATGATACTGATATCCAAGAGAAGGCTGAAGAGAAAGCAAAGAAACCATGTAAGAAAGAAGACGGCTGTGATGGTGAGTGCATTGGCGATGAATGTGATGAGTATGATTCATGTGATGAAGAAATGAAGAAACAATTCGTTGAGGTTTCTATTAATAAAGAAGTTATAGAGGAGATTACCGAAGAAAAACAAATTGAAGAAGTTGTTGAAACGGAAATCAAATCAGAATTGGATGAAATTATTGAAGATTCAATTAAAGAATTAGAAGAGGAAAATATAGAAATAAAAGACACTTCTTACATTCAAAAAACGATTGATTTGTTTAATTCTTTAAATATTAAAAATATTACTCCAGAAATGAAAGAACAAATCAAAAAACAATACGGAGAAGAGTTTGATATTTCAAGTGTAAAAGTAGAACCATATGGTTTTGAATATAAAATTTTCTGTAAGTTCCTTGGTTGTAAAGTAAAAGAAATTTTTACTAATGACTTTTTTATTCCTACTGTAGAAAGAGGGAATTACCTTTCTGCCATTAAGACTGTGTTAAAAGATGCAACTCTCCTTGATCAAAGGGCATTTACTCAAAATGGTTGCGAAGTTCCGCTTAAATATAGCACTATTAAATTAAATTCAAAAAGATCAGATGAATTTTTAATTACCGGGACTCAATTTTATAAATCCACTGATGGTGAATCATTCATCCTTCAATTCTACCCTGTCTGGGGAGGAATGATAGCAGATATCTATTGTTCAAAAGACAAAAATAAAATAGCAAAATCATTATTTGTTGATTCTGTTAAGTGGGTAGAAAAAAATAATTTTCTTAGAGGTGAAAAATTTTCCGTTAGCGGTGAATTTTTAGAAAGAAAATTATTTGAATGGGATGATGTAATTTATTCAAGTGATAAAGATAAAGAGACTATCAAGAAGAATGTTGAGAAGTTGTCAGAAACCTCTCCTAGTCGGGGGATGATGCTTGTTGGCCCTCCAGGAAACGGCAAAACTACCCTCGGCAAAGTTATGATGAATAAAATGGATTCAACATTTATTTGGGCTAGTTCAAAAGATTTTGAATGGGGTGCGGATTATACATTAGGTATTGGCTTTGAGATGGCTAGAAAATTAGCCCCCGCTGTATTTTTTATTGAGGATATTGATGGTTGGTTAAATGCTTATACTGTTGATCTTCTCAAGACAGAAATGGATGGTATTAGAGACAATAAAGGCGTTCTTACTATCTTAACAAGTAATTTCCCCGAAAATATGCCAGATGCATTGATTGATCGCCCAGGCAGATTCCATCATATTATAAATTTTTCTTTACCAAATAAAGAAAATAGAATAAAATTATTAAAGTTTTTTACTGAAAATGCCGATAAGGAAAGTATAGAAAAATTTGCAGATATGACAGAAGGATATAGTGGTTCACATCTAAGAGAATTAGTAGATTTTGCAAAAATGATTTCCGAAGATGAAGAAATTTCAATAGACGAAGCATTAATGAAATCGTTTGAACAAATGAAAGAGCAAAGACAATTAATCCATGATATTAAAAATGAACCGAAGAAGAAAGAATTTATTGATATCGAAACTGTAGAAGTTAAAGATTCTAGTATTGATTTTGAAATTAAAAATACTGAAGAGGAAACGGTAATTAAAGAAACGATTGATTTTGAGATTAAAGAAACTAAACAAAGTGTAGATTTTAATATTACTAAAGAAGAGGCTCAAGAGATAATTAAAAATTCAATTATTAATGTAGCACAAGAAATGCAATCGATTGAAGACTTAGTTGATGAAAGAATTAAAAGAGCAAAGGGTATTATTTTTTAAAGGATATTTATGAATAAATATTATGGTCGTAGATGTATGGGACATTATGTAAAATGTGATGATATTCCTAGTTTATTCAAACCAACAACTGTTGGTCGTTCAATTAAAATAGTACATGGCATTCCTGATGATTCGCAATTGATTGATCTAGTAATTCAAGATGGATATGATGGGAAAGAGTGCATGTTTGTGTTTGAAAGTGAAGAATTCGACGTATTTGAATATGGGGCAAAATCACTTCCTGGTATTTCGGTTAGATATAGTTATTATACAATTAAAGAGTGATTTTTTAAATAAAACATAAATTATGGTTATACATCCTCAGTATAAAATATACCAAAAATCACTAAGGATGTCAAGAAAATTGCTGGAGATACTTTAGAGGTATTAGGCGATTATTAAAATAAAATATTTGGAGGAATTAAATATGGAAAAAAGTGAATTTGAAGCACTTGTAAAGGACACTACTACTGAAGCCGTTAAGGGTATTATGGATGCTAATAACGAGAAGCTTGCGGACGTTATTGATGCTAAGATCAAGGAAGCGGTAGTTGATGTAGAGAAGCGGATTGTGGTAGGGAAGGAAGAAATGGAAAAGGATAAGAAAGCTGGGTTTAAATCATTTACTCATTTTTGTGTAGACATCGCAAAGGCCTCTGCGTCTGGTTTTCGTAAAGTAAGTTCTGAACTCGAGAAATGGGAAACTCATTGCACTAAAGCTGCTGGGTCTCCTTCTCAGAATGTTTCTGATGGTGAAGCTGGTGGTTATCTTGTTCCTGAAGAGTTTCGTCAGAACCTCCTAGTTGCGACTAGAGAAAAAAATGAGTTCATGTCCCGTTGTACTCAGATTCCCATGCAGAGTAATGTAGTTAAAATCCCCTATGTAAATGGCTTCGATAAATCAGGGAATCTTGTATATGGTAATGTAGCTTGGCAGTGGACCCAAGAAGAAGAAGATTTCACCGCTAAAAACGTGAAGTTCGGTTATATTAACCTTGCTCTTCATAAGGTAACTGGTATGGCTTACGTTTCTGATGAGATTCTTCGGTTCTCTCCTATGAGTATGGAGAACATCCTTCAAGAAGGATTTATTGATGGATTTAATTATGAAATGAACCGGGTTATTCTTAAAGGAACAGGAGCTGGCCAACCGCAGGGCATTCTTTCGGCCCCTGCAACTATTAGTATTGCTGCCGAATCTGGGCAAACGTCCACTCAGATTCTTTGGGAAAACGTGATTAAGATGTACGCTCGTTGTATCAATCCCGCAAATGCAATTTGGATTGCTAATCCAAATACCCTTCCTCAATTAGCTTCTATGAGCCTTGCTATAGGAACAGGCGGAATTCCTGTATTTATGCCTGCTGGGGGAGCTGCCGGTCAGCCTTATGCAACTCTATTTGGTCTTCCCCTTGTATTTAGCCATCATGCTAAGTCTTTGGGTACTGCTGGAGATTTAGTCCTTGCTGATATGAAACAGTATCTCTTGGGTATGCTTGCTGGCGATGAAGGTATGAGATTTGATACTTCTATGCATATTAAATTTGAAACGGACCAGCAGGCTTTCCGTTTTGCGTTCTATGTGGCCGGACAGAGTTGGATGCCAACATACCTTACTCCTCCTGAAGCTACGTCTGACACTCTTTCTCCGTTTATTATGATTGCCACTCGGTAATTGATTTATTTGATAAATGATTATAATATAATGCTATGTGTTTTGGGATAGGACGGCCATCCGACAAGTTGAGAATTCTCCCGCTCAATTTCCCAAATTTAAAATTTACGGGAACATATGGGGATATGTAAATGGCAAGAAAAGCAAATAAAGTAGAAGTAAAATGTGAAACGTGTGGCATCCAAAAGATTATCACTGAAAGAGCATATAACGACAATAAAACAAAGAGGTTTTATTGTAATTCTGAATGTAGAAGTAAAGATAGATTTAAACAAATAGATGTTAGTTGTCCTAATTGTGGGAAAGAATTTTGGGTTCCAGAATCGCAATTTAATCGGACAAAATCTAAAAAGTTTTATTGTAGTGTAAAATGTAGGAGTGAACATTCTAATATTTTATCTATTTGCTCCGGTTGCGGAAAAGAGTTTATAAAGAAATCTTATGACAAAGGCGGTCTATTTTGCAGTAATGAATGTTACTTTAAAAGCATAAGAAACAGGGTTAAAACAAATTGCGCTTTTTGTGGGAAAGAAATAGAAAAATCTAGACATCAATTTGATACTCAAGATAATTGTTTTTGCTCAAGGGAGTGTTTGTTTAGCTGGCAACGTGAAAATTGGCAAGGAGAGAGCCATCCTAATTATTCCCAAATTGAAATATCTTGTGGTTTTTGTGGTAAACAGATATCGAGAAATAAATGGCAGGTAGAGAATAGAAAATATCTCTTTTGTGATTCTTCTTGTCTTCACGATTTTATGAAAAGTGACAAGTCATGGGGAAGAAAAGATAAACATTTAGTACCGTGTTCGAATTGTGGCAAAGAATTACTGGTTTCACCTGCTGAAGTGGATCGATATTGTAAACATTTTTGTGATTCTTCTTGTAAGAGTGAATTTAATGTCGGAGAGAATAATCCTAACTGGAGAGGTGGATTATCATTCCAAGATTATGGGATGGAATTCAATGAAACACTAAAAGGGGTTGTTAGAAACAGGGATAATAGGACTTGTCAGTTATGTGGAGAGGTGGAAACGGATAGAAAGCATGACTGTCACCACATTGATTATTGCAAGGAAAATAATGTAGAAGAAAATCTTATTTCTTTATGTAGAGCGAATGGATGCCACTCAAAAACAAATGGGAATAGGAAGTATTGGGAAAAATATTTTAAGGAATTAATAGAACAAAAGTATAATAATCTTTTGGATGCTGCACGTTCAACAACATAAAACGTATAAAAATTTAGGAGGAATAAATTATGAGTGGAAGACTTTTTCAAGAAGTTCATGTAGTAAATGCTATGCCTGCCGCTAATCAGGCGGCTTATGAAGATATTTTTAATGGTAGCCCAAGTACTGATATCGTTAACCTTGGTAAATATGAAAAATGTCTTTGGATTCTTCAGAAAGCTGCTGGTGCAACTGGTAGCGCTGTAATCACAGTTGGTTCTTGCGATACTGTTGTCCCAGGTACTGCTACCGCAGTTGCCTTCAATTATTGGACTTGTACAAGTGGTGATACTTGGTCTGATATGCAGACCGCGACTTCCGCAGGTTTTACAACCACTGTAGGGACTGACCAAGCATATGCGATTGAAATTAATAGTTCTGAACTTTATAGCACCGATAAGTATGCTAGAATGACCATGACAGAATCCGTTAACGATCCTGTAGACGGTACTGTAGTCTGTATTATGGGTGGTGGTCGTTCTGTTCACGAAGTTTCTGACACCGCAATCGTTTAAACATAGCGGTAACCAGTAATAATCAACACCCACTTACCTCTGATTATTTTAAATTGAGAGGTAAGTGGGTTAATTGTAGCGGGTTGGAGAAGTAGGAACTCGTCAGGCTCATATCCTGAAGATCATAGGTGCAAATCCTATACCCGCTACCAATATCAATAGAGGATTTAAAATTTGGGAAACGAATACGTTAAAGTCAAATTCCTTTCAGATTGGATGGGTCATCCCGAAGGTTCCACCCTAACAATCATGAAGGTAAAAGCGAATGAATTAAAGGCGAGGAATATTATTAAACTAGTTGATACAGTTGATTCTAAATCTTTGATTGATTTAAATAATAAGATTAAAGAAGAAATTAAAAACCTTGATTCTCCGCCTATGAATAAAATGATAGATTCCCCTCAAATTAAAAAATCTAGTGGTAGACCGAAAAAGAAGTGAATTGATTATCTGTGTGTAGCTCAGTCTTAGTAGAGTAACCGCCTTGGACGCGGGAAGTCGGAGGTTCGAATCCTCCCACCCAGACCATAATAGAATAGATTTTTAACGGCTGGATTAGCTCAGTTGGTAGAGCATCTGCCTTGTAAGCAGGCGGTCACGGGTTCGATGCCTGTATCCAGCTCCACAAATAGGCGGAACTGCCGCCAAGAAACGCAATAATATTTGCGTACAGATAGGAGGAATAAATTATGCCTGTAACACTCGTAAAAAGTTCATGGGAAAGTGGGAATTTAGTATTTAAGAAAGTAGGTACTTGGGCTACTACTGGGATTACTCTCGGTGAAGATGCAACCGGGTTAGATTTTAAATGTTTTGGCGATACTACTGGCAAATACATGCTTTGGGACCAGTCAGCCGACAAACTTATCATAATTGGGACAAGTGACTTGGGAACAAGCGCGGAGGCAGATGCATACACAGTCGGGGGCACGGCGGGGGTAGATTTTGCTTCTGGCGCAATTACCAGCTTGCAGGTAATCAAGGGAATCGTGACATATGCCGCGTAAATAGTTGACCTAATTACATATTTGGGGATAGGGCTGTACACCTGACAAGAAGACTTAATCCATCTTCTTCCCCAATTTTATTTTAAGGACCATAGGAGGAATAACTATGGAAAATGTATTAGGTAATAGGTACGGAAGATGGATTGTAATAAACAACAATCCGAGTATCAGGACGAAGAAAAGAAGATCGGTCATTTGTCAATGTTCATGTAAAAAGAAAACCGTTAGGGAAGTAACTATTGTAGATTTGAAAATGGGTAAATCTAATTCTTGCGGATGTCTCCAAAGAGAAAGGGCAGCAGAATCGAATAGTACTCATGGGCTTTATAGGCACCCTTTGTATAATATCTGGGGTTTAATGATGGGAAGATGCTATAACAAAAATGGAGTTCAATATAAGGATTGGGGCGGTAGAGGAATAATAGTTTGCGATGAGTGGAAATATAATCCCGAATTATTTATAGAATGGTGTTTAGAAAACGGATGGGTTCAGGGATTAGAAATTGATAGAGAAAACAATGACGGGAATTATGAACCAAATAATTGTAGATTTGTAACATCTCAGATAAATATAATAAACATGAGATTAATTCAATCAAACAACACATCTGGATATAGGGGCGTTTATTATAATAAACGCAAAAGAAGTTATTGTTGCCAAATTGGATATAACAAGAAATATATTTTAAGTGAATCTGGCTTCAAAACACCAGAACAGGCGGCGAAAGCACGGGATATATTTATTATAAAAAACGATTTGCCTCATAAATTAAATTTCCCAGAACTAGCAATTAACGGGCCGCTATGAAAAATATTAATATAGCAATCGTTTTGCCTGTAAGCTGGGAATATTTACCAATACAATTTTTCAAATCCTGGATAACTTTAAAGAAACCAGAGCACTCTGTCATTATCCCAACGAGAGGAAGAATTGATGACATGCGGAATGCAGCAATAAACTCTGTGCTTAAAGATGGTAGTTTTAGCCACATTTTATTTTTAGATACAGACCACTTTCATCATCCAGACACAATACCAAAATTGCTTTCTCACAATAAACACATTGTATCTGGATTAAGTTTTAGAAGGTCAGAACCGTATGACCCTATAATGTTCGTTAAGGATTACAAAAAATTTAAAAACATTACAGAGTGGAAAGATGGTGAGTTATTAGAGGTAGATGTAATAGGAGCGGCCTCATTACTCGTAGATGTAGAAGTTTTTAATAGAATGAAAGCTCCATATTTTGAAATGAACTACCCATATATGGATGGTGTTATTTCAGAAGATTTTGCGTTTTGTTTAAAAGCACAAGAACTTGGGTATGAAGTCTATTGTGATACAAGTTGCACGAATGATCATATTGGCACTTTGAATATCAATAAAAAAGTTTGGGAGAAATTTTGTGGAAAATAAAAAATTAAGTGTATTTGATAGAATTATACTTTTGAATATTTTACCTAATATTGAAGAAGTAGATAGAACGATGTTTGGACTTTATCATGATTTTTTAAAAGAGCTTTCGTTTACACAAGAAGAGCATGATAAGTTTCAAATCACCCACGATGAAAATGGACAAGTGAAATGGACAAACAATGAAGAAAAAGAATTTATCATTTGTAATAAAGTACAAAATATAATTGTTGGTAGATTAAAAGCTTGCAAAGAAAAAGAATTGCTCCAAGAAGAACATTTGGAATTATATAATAAATTTGTTAATGAGGATTAAATGATAACAATAAATGGGTTAGATAGCGATGTGTTTAATGATCGAACTCCGGTAGATTTTACGAGTTTGCCATCTGCTGCCAGTAATAACGGTGTAGTCCGTAGGTGCAACCCACTTGTTGCAGGCCAGGAGGATTTCTATGTGGTCAGCAACGGAACATCATGGCTGCCATATCACACTAAAAACCGGCCATTTATGGATTTGACGTATGCTCGGAAGGTGCAGGCCGCGCCTGTTACAATCACATCAAATGCCACAAACACCTCTGCGACTGCTCCCCTGCTGTGGCCAGCAACAAACTTTGCTAGCGGAACAAGCAATGTTTTAACCGGTGGAAATTTTACATACACCAGATGCGGTAAAAATGTCAGACCATACTCTGCAACCGGAACTACTCTGGTCACTGCCGATACCATTCAGTGGACTACAACCCCTACATATAACCGCTTGGAATTTGGTGTGAGGTTTTATCACACCGGCAGGTATTTGGACATTAAAACTGCGAATGGCTTGATGATGGTTAAAGTTGATGGAGAATATACATCGCTAACGCCAATCGCAATCACTGGCATACTGTATAACTACATCGATTTTGGGTCTGTAGCCACCAGGCTTGTTGAGGTAGTTCTTACATCTGGGCTGTTCGGCGGCGTGTATACGGGGGCCACCGATACTATTTCATCAGCCCCAGCAAAGGGGCCGAAAACTGTAATAGTTGGCGATTCGTTTTCTGGTGGAACGGGCACATCAGCCGAGATGGGGCTGCGGGGGGCGTTCCCGGCATGGTTTGCTGATCTGATTGGATGGGATGACGTAATCGTTTCAGGCATTGGATCAACCGGATATTTGGCGGATGCGTCAGGCGTTGCAACCACATACCGCCAAAGAGTGCAACATGACGTGATTGATAACGCCCCAGACGTGATTGTTTTCACAGGTGGATACAATGACAGAGCACAGACAGGGGCGGCTATTTATGCAGAGGCCTGCTTGCTTTTTAAACAGGTACGTGATGCCCTCCCGTTTGCTGAAGTAATTGTTTTCTCACCATTCTGGTACAAGGGATGCACGTCGTTTAAATCAGCGGCTGCTGACATTATACCAATACGTGATGCCCTGAGAGATGCGGCAGCATTGTATAGCTGCCATTTCTGTGACATGCTCGAAATGGATCTGCCTATAGGTACGCCACTGGCTGCTGCTGGGTTGCTGACCTCGAATATCACGGCTGGAGCAACCACGTTTGTTGCTGATACACTTTTCGCAGTGCCTGGAACAGTAACCATCGGTACTGACCGCGTGCGTTATTCATCTGTAAGCGGGACCGGTCCGTTCACCTACACATTACAGAGTGCTGGCACTATTTACCAGGCGCACAGTATCGGCGATGCCGTGACTCCGGTTGGCAACTCATTTTGGACCGGGACCGGAAATGCCGCTGTGCCTACCGGGATAGGCAACTGCGATCTGATTACCACCTCTGCTGTGGATATTCATCCTACCGACACCGGCCACAGGATGATCGGAGAGTATGTGGCGAAGAGGTTGCATGAGATATTGTCACAGTAGTTGTGGACGGTATACGAGGATGGCGACGAGCTACCGTATGTGCCGCAATATATAGACCAAACTATGTGACGGTAGATGATTTATGATATTTTGTCAGATTAAATAATTAAATTATAAGAGGGACAATATATGAGAGTGAGTAGAGAGACAGCAGCATCCGGGGCAATATCACTAACAGTTGATCCTGGTATTCCATTTAGGTTAATAGCCATTAAAGTGCATTTGAGCGCAGTCGGTGGGGCTGGCAATTTAACCGCAACGACAGATTCAATTATCGGGGCTACTTATGACGCAGTATTAACTCTTCAAGATATGACCGCCGTAACAGATTATATTTATGTACCAGACAACCCGATCCCATTTGTAGATGGTGATAAAGTTGTAATTGCATGGGCTAATGCAAGTAATGTTACTTATGGGATAGAAGCGTTTTGGGTTCCAGACAATATATAATCCATGATACTTGAATCTTCCATAAAAAGATTTTCTGGGATATCTTCTGATTCCAAGCCAGATACCGATGTTCCATCTGGTTCTGAATTTTTTGAATTAGACACAGGAAATACTTTTAAATTCCATGATTCATCATGGTACCCATTTGGGATATCGATTAATGATGGTAATGGATTTAATATTGGTATAAATAGCCCATTGCCTACTAATGGAGATTCTGTTTATTATAAAGATATTGATTTAGATAGGTGTAATATAACTGGATGGACAGGGACAGTACTTGATTTATTCACTGGTGTTCATTCTGGTATAGAAAATACAGGTTCTAGTAATCCTAAAACAATTATTATTCATTTTGAAAGAACGATTGAGTTTGGTTCAGTCACCATAGGTAGTGCAGATGGAGGTAATTTTAGTAATGTCAAAGTGACTGTTAGAAATCCAGGTATAATTGAAACGATAGTTGTAGATGAGTCTAGCGATTCCACTAATCTAACAAATAAAACGTATAACTTTGAAGATATACACAGGGTAGAATCATTAAAAATAGAATTTTATACCGCTGATATAGTTGAAGTAACACAAATATTTATTCCAAAAATTAAAACTGTAAAAATTGACCCAAATAATAAAAGTCACCCTATACATTTTATAGATACTGATCATTCTGGAAGAGCTGCTCAGAATTCAATTTTTGGAGATAGGATAGTAGGATGGAAAAAAACTTCAATGGCATTCCAATTTAATTATGGCTTTAGAACAAGAGATTTTACATTAACACAAACAAATGGAGGAACTGTAACTTCTTCTGATAGTGTTATTATATTATCTACAAGTACGAATGTTGGTGGAGTTGCTGCTGCTGAAACAGTAGATTCTTTAAGGTATGTCCCAGGTAATGAAGCGTACGCATTTTTTACAGCTATATTTTCTACTCCAAAGGTAAATTCATATCAAAGAGCCGGGATATTTGACTCTAAAAATGGATTTTTTATCGGGTATGAATGTACTGATTTTAAAATTACTAGAAGAATAAATCAAATTGACTACCCACAAACTATTGATGTTTCAAAAGTTCTACCATTAGAAGCATTTGATCCAACAAAAGGTAATGTATATAAAATAAGTTTCGGATATCTCGGATTTGCAACAATAAATTTTGAAATAATGAATCCAGAGGGAGAATGGAATTCAATTGGGCAGATTGAATTCCCAAATGCATATACTGAGACTAGCATTGCAAGTACAAATCTTCCAATGAGGGGAGAAGTAGGCAATACAGGTAATAATACAGATATTGTAGTTAAAAGTGGAAGCATTACTGCTGGTATTATTGATGGCGGTGATGATGACCCAAGCGCAAGAAGTTATACATATAGCAGGGGAACTGCCACAATATCTGCTGGAGATAACATGTTGGTTGCTTTTAGAAATATAACTACATTTGCAGGTAGAACGAATAGGGTAAAGGCAATAGCGCAACTATTGACTTCTGCGACGGAAGGAACAAAGCCAGTTAGGTGGAAGATTGTTTTCAATCCAACATTTACAAATACCCCAACATGGGCAGCAATAAATTCAGACTCAATAATTGAGTATTCAACAAATGCAACTATAACATTTGGGACTGGAGAAATAGGGACAGAATGGAATATGGCAAAAGCAGATTCATTTTTTGAAGATGTAGAATCTCTTGGAGGGCATATGTATCCTGGTCAAACTGCTGTAGTTGTCGTCAATTCTGCTGGATCAAACGATACTGAATTTTCTATTAGATGGAAGGAGCTATTTTAAATGAAATTAGGATATAGAATTTCTGGGTTACACGTAGAAAATGTTATAGGTAGTATAATTAAATTTTCTATATTTTCTTTACCATTCGCGATTTGGAAAATGTCTGAAGTGTTTATTGTATTTGTTAATATTATAAATTCTTTGAAGTAAGTGAATGATATGGCGATAACTACACTAGATGATATTTTAGAGTTTCTGGATCTGGATACGGCATATTTTGTTATTACGCCATCAAATAATGTATTAAATTTTACTTCATCTTCGGGTGGCCCTGTCGATATCACATTGACAGATGGTAATTATGATGGGGTAACATTGGCCTCTCATTTACAAACGCAAATGAACGCCAATACGACATTAACTGGGACAGGAACAATAACATTTGCTATATCATATAGCACTACAACAAGAAAATTCACAATCAATTCTGGAACTGGCAAAACTGTTGCGTACACTCATACATCTTCTGATGCTGGTTTAACGTTTGGTTTTACAGCAAATAAAACCGCTGCGCAAACCATAGTATCTGACATAGAAGCTGGAGATCCTAGTCAAATTGTATCTAGTATCAAGGATTCTACTGAAACACTCGTTTCGGAATATTGTAATAGGATATTTGAAGAAACATCTTATACTTGTGAGAGATATGACGGAAATAATAAAGGTATTTTAACTCTTAAAAATTTCCCGGTTACAGCGGTAGATAAAGTTTCAATTGGGACTTTAGATGTTATTCAGATTAGCAATTCCAACCAGACTTCTACAGCTTCCGTTTCTGCTACTACTACGGGTCTCAGGCTTGTTTTAGACGGCACGGCGGATACCAGTATTACTTATGCCGCAAACGCGACTATGACGGCTGTAGTAAACGCTGTGAACGCGTTAGGAAATGGATGGGCGGCTAGACTTAATTCTAGTATTTACGGTAATTTTAAATCAACCGAAATTATCCCAAGGTATGGATTGAATGCGATTGATACAAATTGGGTAGATCTGTCGATGGTTGATGACCCATTAGATGATATTGATGTTTACCTTGAAAGAGGGCAAATATTAAAATATGGAGGGTGGCCTAAAGGAACTAGAAATATTTATATAGATTATACTGCTGGATTTACATCTGACAATATGCCGAATGATTTAAAATTAGCTGTAAAAATTCTAGTAAAATTTTTCTATAATAAAATGGATGATGATAGCTATGGAGTGGAAGAGTACAGAGCGCATAATTTATGGGCTTCGTTTAACAAAGAAGAAACAATTCCAAAAGAAGCTAAAATGATATTAATGAGATATAAAAGGTTTCATACATAATGCCTGGACCAAAAGCTACTTTAGAGTTGCAGAGGAAAACTGATGTTAGTGATGGAATGGGTGGTTTTACTTCTGTATGGTATGGTAAGGCAAGCCTAAAGGGTACATTTACTTCAGTTGATAAATGGGAAAAATTTATTGCTGATTCTACTAAGGTGAAATCTACGCATTGGTTCCATGTGAGATACCAGGAAGGAATTGTACCAACTTCAAAAGATAGGTTTAGAAATGGTTCTGAAATTTATGAAATTATTTTAGTTGATAATGTTGCTTTAAAAAATAGATTTTGGGAATTCTTTCTAGCTAAGATAGAATAGGTGGATAATGGCAAGAGTTACCTGGAATAGTAAACAAGTTATAGATTCTATAAAAGCAACTCAATCACAGTCGATGAATGACGCTTGTGAATTTTTAAGTGATAAAATAAAGGATTCCATGAAGCCTGGAACTGGTAGATGGTGGCCTTCTAAAAAGGGCGATGGCTCTTTACACCAAGCTTCGATCCCTAATACAGCACCAGCCCCAGATACGGAAGAATTGAAAAATTCAATTTCTTGGGCGGCATCAACTGGTAGTAGCGGTGGGGGAGAAGGTAGTGAAAAAGTAACCGCACCTTTTTACGGCGCGAATACCAATATCATTGCTGGGAAAATAGGAACAACTAACGGAAAAGGTATTCTCCATGAGATGGCTTGGACGATTGACGGAGCTAAAAGACCGTTTATAAGACCAGCATTCACTGAAAGCGAAGATGAATTAATCAGAATACTTGGGAAAAATAAAATATGAGTATAAGCGAATTAGCAACAGGGGTATATAATTATTCACAAGTAGCGAGTAATTTTAAAACGAGTATCAATGGTAGGGTTTATCAAGTTCGTGCTCCTCAAAATCCTACATATCCATTTGTTATATTCTTCTTCCCTGTCGATACCATTACGCATTTTATGAACGAACAAGCTGTAGCGGCAAATGCAGTATTAAATATTAGTTTACAGTTTAATATTTATTCTCAAAATCAGTCCACAAGTGAAATTAATACCATAGATGGATATTTAACGGATAGATTTGATTTCGCTAACTTAACTGTATCTGGATATTATTGCTTTGATTTGTATAGAACTCATAAAATCCCCCCTATGTGGGTAGAAGACATCCAAGGTTATATTTCTTCCGTAATTTATCAAGTGCAATTACAAAAAAATTAAAGTTTCTGCAATTTTTACCGATAAGCAATTCATGAAAAATATTAAACTTGCAATAGCAGTCCCATTAAGTCATAACAGCGTTCCATTACAGTTCTTCGAGTCATATGTAGCGATGTTGAAGCCATGTAGACATATGTTCATTCATGCTAGTAGCTATCAAGGTGTCGATCATATGCGCAATCAGTTAATTGAAGGAGCAATAGTATACAATTGTTCACATATATTATTCCTTGATGTAGACCATCGGCATCATCCAGAAACAATTACAAAACTATTATCTCATAAATTGCCCATTGTCTCAGGTCTTTCATATATGCGCAATGCTGATTATGAACCATGTATGTTTCGTGGGATGATAAATAAATATGAAACGATTACAGAGTGGGAAGAAAATTCTTTGGTTGAAGTAGATAGTGTTGGCGCTGCCTGTTTATTAGTTGATATGAAAGTATTTAACGACATACAAAGGCCATATTTCAAATTTATGGAAAATCCCGACCCAACTGCAAAATATGGAATAGGAGAAGACGTAGTATTCTGCAATAAGGCAAAACAAGCAGGATATAAAATTTATGTAGACACAAGCTGTACTAATAAACACATTGGACAAATTGAAGTAGATGGAGATATTTATAAAAAATGGAATGGTGCTAATTAATGTTAAACTATAAAGATGTATACAATAAAGTTTATTCTGAAAAAGATGATTATGGAGACATAAAGCATTCAAGGCCAGATTTAAAAGAAAAAGTTATTTTGGACTTTATCGATAACAAAGATGGGACGGTATTGGATATCGGTTCTGGTTCTGGTTATTATTTATCCTCATTGATTAATCATGGAATACACGCCTTCGGTATAGAAGTTAGTGATATTTGCTGTGAAAAATATCTAACAAGCTTACCACATAAATGTACAGATATAATTAAATATTCTAAATTCAATACCACTCCTAAATTTGATTATGCAATATGCAACGATTTTATTGAACATATTTATATTGAAGATTTAGACAGCGTGTTAAAATCAATTGTTAAATTAAGTGGCGATTGTTTATTTGGAATTGCTAATCACAATGAATTTTTGTGCGGTATGCAAATTCACCAGATAGTCCAAGGTGTTAACTTTTGGATTGAAAAACTAAATGAATACTATAAAAATGTAGAATTGGTTTCTATTTTAATGGATTCTAGGTTCTTTTTTGTAAAATGTTCTAACAAAAAAAGATGATATTTCAGAAACTAATGAAGGATTTTATGACGCTATCAAATCAACTAATACTGATGAGACTAATAATTTATCGGGTGAGTTAATTAAATGAAAATTTTGGTCTTAGGTGCTAGTGGGATGCTTGGCAGTTCTATGCTAAATGTAATGAGCGAAAATAAAAAATTAGATGTATTCGGAACAGTAAGGGGAAAATCAGATAAGAAATTTTTTACCCAACAAATCCAAGATAAAGTTCTCCATAACGTAAATATAGAAAATGAAAATACATTAAATGGATTGTTCGTTTCTTTAAAGCCAGACGTAGTTATTAATTGTGTTGGGATAGTAAAGCAAATTGATGACGCGAATAGTCCGTTAAAATCTATAGCTATAAATTCTTTGTTCCCCCATAAATTGAAATCATTATGCGATTCTTTTGATTCTAGGTTAATACATATCAGTACAGATTGTGTATTCTCTGGTAAATATGGGATGTATAAAGAAGAAGATGTCTCTGACTGTACAGATTTTTATGGCAAGACTAAATATTTAGGAGAGGTTATTTCAGATAGATCGTTAACGATAAGAACCTCTATAATTGGCCCAGAGTTAAAAACGAACCATGGATTACTTAACTGGTTTTTAAGTCAAGGAAAAGAATGCAATGGGTATAGCAATGCGGTTTTTAGTGGTTTCCCAACTGTAGTATTGTCCCAGATATTAAGAGATATCATTATTCACGATGAGTCGATTAGTGGGTTATATAACATTGCTTCTGAAAAAATTTCAAAATTTGATTTACTGAGATTAATAGCTGATATTTATAAAAAAGATATTAAAATTAATGACTATAAAGATTTTACAATCGATAGGTCTTTAGATGGTTCTAAATTTAATTTAAAGTCTGGGTACATAACTCCTAATTGGGAAAGCATGATTAATACAATGAGAGGTATTAATGTTTAGTAACAAAACGGTATTAATAACAGGTGGAACGGGATCATTTGGGAGCGTTGTCGCGAAACGGTTACTGACTAACAACGTAAAAGAAGTTCGGATATTTAGCCGCGACGAAAAGAAACAAGAAGATATGAGAATCTCGGTGAACGATGCGAGATTGAAATTCTATATTGGTGATGTCAGAGATTACGGTAGTGTTGATTCTGCGATGATAGGGGTCAATTATGTATTCAATGCCGCCGCACTTAAGCAAGTACCTTCATGCGAATTTTTCCCAATGGAGGCGATAAAAACCAATGTTATTGGTGCCGATAATGTGATGAGTTCTGCAATAAAGAATAATGTAGAGCGGGTTGTTATTTTAAGTACTGATAAATCTGTTTATCCAATTAATGCAATGGGCATGACGAAAGCTATTTCTGAAAAGGTAATGGTCTCAAAGGCGATGAAACAACGTGCTGGAGAAACGGTATTATGTGCTACTAGATATGGTAATGTAATGGCTTCCCGTGGATCTGTAATTCCCTTGTTTGTATCTCAATTAAAAAATAATGAGGAATTAACGGTAACAGACCCAGATATGACAAGATTTCTTATGTCCTTAGACGATTCAATAGATTTGGTATTTTATGCTTTGATAAATGGTGGACAAGGTGATATTTTTGTTCAAAAGTCTCCAGCATCGACCGTGGGTGTTTTGGCCCAAGCATTAAAAGAAATGTTTGCAAAAGATAATAATATAAAAATTATTGGAACTCGACACGGAGAAAAATTATTTGAATCACTTATTTCAAGGGAAGAGATGGTAAGAGCCGTTGATCATGGGGATTATTATTGTATTAATCCGGATAATAGGGATTTAAATTATAATAAGTATTTCGATTCAGGAAATACGAATATTGATAAGATACAAGATTACACTTCACATAATACTACTAGATTGAGCATTGAAGAAACTAAAGAATTGTTGTTTTCATTGGATTATATTAAGGAAGAGTTGAATGCTTAAGGTGATGACAATTGTTGGGACTAGGCCCGAATTAATAAAAATGTCTAGGGTTATAGATAAATTAGATAAAAATACAAATCATATTTTAGTACATACTGGTCAGAATTATGACTATGAGTTGAATCAGATTTTTTTCGACGAACTTAAAATAAGAAAACCAGATTATTTTTTAGAAGTTGCTGGTGAAAATACAGCACAAACGATAGCAAACATTATCGAAAGAACAGATAAGGTAATAGAGGCAGAAAGTCCAGATGCTTTTGTAATATACGGAGATACCAATTCGTGTCTTTCTGTAATTTCAGCCAAAAGGAGAAAAGTGCCTGTATTCCATATGGAAGCAGGCAATAGGTGTTTTGATCAAAGAGTTCCAGAAGAATTAAATAGAAAGATAATAGACCAGTTATCTGATATTAATATTGTTTTATCTGATAGAGCTAGAGAAAATCTTGTACTAGAAGGAATAAGACCAGAAACTATATTTAAGTCTGGTTCTCATATGAAAGAAGTTTTAGATTACTACATGTCTGATGTGTATAGGTCAGACGTACTAAATAGATTAAAATTAAAAAGTTCAAGTTATTTTGTGTTTAGTTTTCATAGGGAAGAAAATATTGACGACATAGATAATTTAAAAACTATAATTAAATCGATAAAGGCAGTATCTGCAACATATAACCTCCCTGTTATAGTATCCACTCACCCTAGAACAAAGAAAGCATTAGATGATTTAAATATTAGTACAGATGAAAAGATTATTTTTAGTAAGCCGTTTGGGTTATTTGATTACATAAAGTTGCAAATCAATGCAAAATGTGTTGTCTCAGATAGCGGTACAATAACAGAAGAGAGTTCTCTACTCGGTTTTCCTGCTGTTACTATTAGGAATACTCATGAAAGGCCAGAGGGAATGGATAATGGTGTTTTAATCATGTCTGGTGTAGATACTGGGTCAATAATGGATTCGGTAGATGTTGCTATAAAATGCGGCAAGCCACATGCGATTGATGAATACAATAAACAAGATGTATCTACCCATATATTAAAATTGATATATAGTCATACTGGATACATTAATAGAACCGTATGGCATAAATAATGATAACGGTTAATGTGTTATTAGTGAAGCAATGAAAAGAATACCTAAGATAGTTCATATGTATTGGGACGGAACACCTATGTCTAAACTACAGACTTTTACTGTAACTTCTTTTTGTAGGTTAAATCCAGATTGGAAAGTAATAGTACATCTTGATAAATTAAGGTATCGTGGGAACAATAAATATATACCTTCCTATGTACGAGAAGATTATTTCCATATAGTGAAGGATAATAAACAAGTTAATATAGATGAAGTAAATCTTTCTGATTATGGCGTCAGTGGAGATTTACATCCGATATTAAGATCAGATATATTGAGGTATCATTGGCTATATAATGAGGGAGGTGTTTGGTCAGATTTTGATGTTATTTGGTTAAAACCTATTCATTATTTAAGCACTATAGCTGGAACTGATTCATTTGGGGTTACTTTATGCATGTACGATGGGAAAAAGAAACATCATAATGTAAGTGTATTGGTCAGTTCCAAAGGCCACGAATTTTATAGGTATGCCATATATTTATGCAATGAAATAAAAAATAAAATAACAGAAAACCCGGACCATCAGGAGTTCGGGAATTCAATTTTTAATAAAGCATTCCCTAAGCCTGAAGACGCCTTGAGTAAATTCCCAGATATGATTAATTTAAAATATGAAACATTTTTCCCGTATTCTATTTTTAATATGGACGCGCTGTATTTAAGTACGGACTTAACGTATATAACAGACTCGGTTATTGGTGTACATTGGTTTAACGGCCACAAGTATAGTAAGGACTACGTAAATAACAATGGTTTCAGTAGAGATTGTAGTATGACAGAAATCATTAAAAATGAGGGTTATAATGACTAAAAGAAATATTTTTTTATTTAAGGCAGAAGGAAAAGAAAATTTCGGAGAATACTTATGTAAGAGTGTTATACAAAAGATGGGGTTTGGACTTAATAATTATTCTAATGTTAACCAGATAACAGAACCAATTGATTATATAATGACTGGGATAGGTGGATTTCTAAACAATGAAATCCATTCTTTATATTTAACTAAAGCCAAGAAGTGGTATGTGTGGGGTAGCGGAGTTCATTGCATTCCTTTACCTTGGCATAAATTATCGGAAGACATCATAAAGAACAAATGTATTATAACTGCTTTAAGAGGTCCGATGACCAGGGATTATTACGGGATCAAAGATGATATTACACTAGGTGATGCTGGCTACTTAGCTTCTTATTTTTTTAAATTCCCAGTAAATGAGAAGAAGAAGAATGTACTCATTAATCATCATTATGATAATGTTAAAAAACCGATGAAAGGAATAGATATTCATATATCGTCTTTGATGGACTCAGACATTAATGGTTCTTTTGACAATCAGTTTAAATACATATTGAATAGTATATGTAACGCAAATATAGTAATGACTAGCTCTATGCACGTAGCTATAGTTGCTTATTCTTATGGTATTCCCTTTGCAATGGTAGCCAAGAGAGAGACTGATTTAGTTAAAGAGTGGAAGTGGCATGATACATTATTGAATATGGGCATAACAAAGAAAATAGTATTGTGTGAGAGTATAGAAGATGGTTGGGCTTGGTGGAACAGTGTTCAGAAAGATATACGTCCAATTACTAAAGAATATCAGGGAACAATAATAAAGGCATTTCCCGTAATACTATGAAGTGTTATTTAGCATATTCAGCAAATCCAGATGTAAGACATAAAGCGTCAACTGGGGGATTTTGCAAAGAATTTTTACGTTTTTGCATAGAGGGGAAAATAATAGATAAGTCAATACTAACAATTCTTGGAGAAGGAGAAGAAGCTTTAATCCCAAGAACTATAATTACTGATGATATAGAGAAGATAATGTCTACGAAGAGTAATTCTATATATGATAAAACTAATCCATTATCCATTTTATCTAGTTTGAATAAAAACGAAAGTTATATTTTTGTAGGTTTGCCATGTCATATTTACTCAGTTAAAAAATATTGCAGCAAACACAATATCCGAATTATAACAATATCTTTATTCTGCAATCATACATCAGACAATAAATATTATAAAAGTGTTTTAGATAAAGCAAACCTGAGTGAAATAGATGTAAAACATTTCGAATATAGAGGATCTGGATGGCCTGGGTTTGAAAAAATAATTACCAATGAAGACCAGGAAATTAAGATTGACCATATAGAGGGATGGGATAATTATGTAAAAAAATATATGCAAATGCTACCAAAATGCAAGGTGTGCACCAGAATGATTTCGGAAGAAGCAGACATATGTGTTGGCGATGCATGGATGCAAAAAGTATTAAATAACGATAGCAATGGAACTAATATGGTTGTGGCGATGACCACAACAGCGGATAAACTTGTAATGGATTGTTGTAAAAGTGGATATATTCATATTGAACATTTAGATATATCTGAATTTGAGGCCCAGAATAATAGGTCTGTTAAAATTAAGAAAGATAGAAGAGAGGCTTATGAATAGCTGGAGTATGTCGATCCCTAAGGTTCTCAATTTGTATTGGGGTAAAAATAAACCATTATCTTTTATGAAGTACCTGACCGCTTTATCTTTTGTGAAACATAACCCAGATTGGGAGATAATAGTTTATTACCCATCTGTGGTAGAAAGTAAAATATTGTGGGATAGCAATGAACAAAAAGAATATAATTATGATGACATTGATTATTTTGATAGATTAAGTAATATTAAAAATTTATCTTTAAGGAAAACCGAGTTTGGTGAATTTTCAAACTTATCAGAAGTACATAAATCAGATCTCATTAGGCTTAAAATATTATCAACATCAGGTGGGGTTTGGTCAGATTTTGATATTTTTTATACAAAATCGATTAATGAATTCGATCTAAATAATACTGACAATAAATTAAAAGATACATTTGTTTGCTTCACTAGTTATCATAGTATCGGGTTTTTAATGAGTTCTGGGAATAATAAATTCTTTGAAGAACTATATAAAATGGCAATATATAATATAAAAAATGCTGAAAATCTACAATACCAAAATTTAGGTAGGGATTTATATAATTATTTTTTTAAATATAATGATTATAAAGCGATTAATTATTCAATTAAATTCAATTGTAACATTGCAAACATTACATTTGAAACGGTATATCCACTACAATGGAACCAGATAGATTTAATATTTGGCGATAACAAACAGCGATTACCAGAAAATACAGTTGGCGTACATTGGTTTGCTGGATCTCCAATAACATCTAGTGTAGAGAATAAAATTACAGAAGAAAATATCCACCTTAATAAAGATAAATTCCTTCTAAAACTAATGTGTGAATTACTTGAAGAAATATAGTATTGTGTTTCCTTATTATAAAAGATCTAGTCAACTCCATAATTCACTTATTTCGTTCCAACATCACTATAAAGATAGAAATGATTATGAAGTAATTGTCGTTGAAGATATTAAAAACTATAATAATGCAGAAGAACACGAAAAACTATTAAAAGTATTAAAGTTTTATACACAAAATGCCGATAAGGTAGTTAATATAAAACTGATAAAATCGAGCTTTGAGAATTGTTATAATCCAGCTCCTTTATTTAATTTAGGAGTGAAAAACGCTAGTGGCGAATATTTAATTATAACAAATCCAGAGATATTCCATAAAGATAATATATTGAGTGCATGTGATGATATATTGTCTAAATACGATGACCATTATATAGTATTTTCTTGCCTTAATGTTGATGAGTATCCTAAAAGTGTATCTGATTTTGATGAATTTACTTTTAAACCAAAAATGTGGTATCAACATTTAAAATATAGAAATGCTTTATTCCATTTCTGTTCCTGCTTGTCGAAGAGACAGTATGAAGAAATTGGGGGATTTGATGAAATATATTCATTAGGTATTGCATACGATGATGACGATTTCAGAGAAACAATAAATAAAGCAGGGATTCAATTCATAGCAACTGATTCATTTTTAACATTGCATCAAGATCATGGAAGTGTGTTTGATAAATTGCCTGATTATGAAAAGAGATTGAATAGAAATAAAGCGTTGTATTATTTGAAGAAGCAAAATAAGTCAAGTGAGTATATTAACCAATTTTTAGGAGAGAATTTTGGTGGATAAAGAGAACATCCGTTTGGGAATTGGGCTTCCATTGGTAGACGACAAGGTACACACTGCATTTTTAGATTCCTTTGTGATGATGAAGAAGCCAAATTTCGTATATATTAGGCCAACATTCCCATCAATGCAGATTGATGTAATTAGAAATCAATTGGTTAAGCAAGCATTAGAATCTGGTTGTACTCATTTGTTGATGCTAGATACGGATCAGGTATACCATGACCCAGATATGATTAGTAAAATGCTGGAACACGATAAAGATGTTGTATCAGCTATCGTACATAGGCGCTATCCTGGCTTTGATCCCATCACTCTAAGGGGTGAACCTGGGAAGTACTTAATGGTTCCAGATGAAGAAATTTTAGCAGCAAGAGAATTAGATAACCACCTAATTGAAATAGACGCGACAGGTGGAGGTTGTTTACTTTACAAGACTGAAGTATTTTTAAAAATCCCGCCAGCTTGGTTTGAATTTTCAAGAACTGAAGGCGGCGATGTCATAGGAGAGGATGTAAATTTTTGTTATAAATTGAAGCAAAATGGATATAAGATATATTGTGATACGTCTATTGATATTGGGCATTTAAGCAATTTAGAAATAAATTGGGCGACATATCGGCTTTACGGCCACTTAAAGAAACTACAAAAAGAAGATGAAAATAAGAAATTATAAATAAGCAATTATAAATAAGCAGGAGGTATAAATATGGCACAAGCATATGCTGGACGTGAAACACAGGTAACATTGAATGGTGGCACAATTAGTCTTTTAGGGTCTTGGACTCTTAATGGGCAGGAAGTTGAGCTTTTGGAGCAAACTGCTTTCGGAGACACCTATCGTCAGTTTTTGCCCGGTTTGAAGAGCGGAGGCACTATTTCTTTTAACGGTTTGTACGATGGCACCGATACTGCGGGCCAAACCGCCCTTCGGAATTATAACGCTAACAATACTAGCGTGACTGACATTAAGTTATACGTGGATGATACCAGCTATTATACGCCGAGTACCACAAATCCATTATCATATTGCTGGGTGACTGGCTTTGATGTTGGCTCTGAGGTCGGTGGCTTAGTCACTGCTACATTTTCACTCGCCGTGTCTGGCAAGATGGTACTCGTATAATAAATTAAATAATTGTGGGATAGGACGGCCATCCGATAAGCATAGACCTAGCTATGTTTCCCACTCTTTACAATTTCTAGGTTTCTGCTAGGAGAAAATATGGAAGAATTAAGGTTTTGTGAATGCAATTGTGGTGAGAGAGTTAAAAATAATAGGTATCGATTTTTATCGGGTCATGCTAAGAATCTAGCTAACCAAGAACCTCCGTTGTGTGCTTGTAATTGTGGGCAGAGAGTTGAATTTGATCATTGGAAAAATCGGTGGAATAAATTTGTAAATAATCATTACGTCCCTACAGAACAAGCAGTAAAAAATATTTCAAAAGCGAAAATTAAAAGTAACGAAACCAAAAGAATGAATAGGATAAAGGAATTGGGCCATCCTCCTGATTGCGCCTGTGGTTGTGGTGGAAAAGTATCGATGAATAGGAATCATTCAAAGTGGAACGATTATTTAGTTGGTCATTTCCCAAAGGTTAGAAAAGTATCAGAAATTACTAAACAAAAGTTATCTGATATTGGGAAAGAGTTGGTCGGAGAGAAAAATCCATTTTACGGGAAATGTCATTCAAAAGAAACTAAAGAAAAATTAAGTCTATTAGCTATTGCGATGGGAAAGACAGGAGAAAAAGCTAATAATTGGAAAGGTGGAATACACCCGATCTACCAGACAATAAGAAATTGTGAAAAATATCAATATTGGAGACTTAAAACATTCACCAGAGACGGGTTCGCTTGCCAAGAATGTGGAGACACAAAATCCAGGTTTAATGCTCACCACATATATCAATTTAAGCAAATTTTAGATGATTATAATATTACCACTCTTGAACAAGCCATAGCATGTGACGCTTTATGGGATATAGATAATGGAATCACACTTTGTAAGGAATGTCATAAAGAATTGCATAAAGCCATGAATAAGGCACTACGTAGAAAACAAAAGTTGCTTAAGACTATCAATTAAAAATTTTACCAAGTATTTAAGTATTCAGTTAAGAAACTATCTAACCAAATATCTAAACATCGTTAATAAGTACCTAAAGAGTAACCACAACTTAGGAGACCGCCTTGCATAATGTAAAAATTACATTAAAAAACGGTTCTAGTACTACTGGAATCGTAGAAGTAGATGGTAAAATTATGAAATGCAAGAGGGTAGAGTTCAAGGCTGATATTAATGATACTCCTACTGTAATACTAACCATAGTACCAAACATTGTTGAAATCAAAGCAGATGCTTTTGTTTTAGAAGACACTACATCTATGGGAGATGAGTGGCGTAGTTTTAAAAAATATGATGGAGGTAATGAATAAATGACATGGGATCTCGAAAATATTAATCCAAGCGTCAGGCACAACTTCAACGACGATGAGTACGTAGATTTTAGATTGGTTAGTGATGAGAAGATGCAGGAAATCCGCAAAGAAGTTGGCCTGAAAACAAAGCAGCGTTATATTCCTAATCCGAATACCAAACGCATGGATGTAGTACAGGATATGGACTTCAACGATGATCTAATGACTAAGTTCAATGATGCCATTATTTGTTACCAGATTGATAATTGGAATCTTAAACAACCTACTGGATTAGAAATTCCATGTACCGATGAGAACAAGAAGAAGTTGTACTATGGCTCTCCGGTTTTCTCTAAATGGGCGAATAATTGTTTAGCTAAGATGCAGTCAAAGGTTGATGAAATTGAGGAAGTAGAAGTAAAAAACTAATCAGCTACATGGAGAGGATTGAGAAAAAGCCTAGATGTAGTACTTGCAGGAAATTGAAACAGCATCGGAACTCTCCTCCACCGTGTAGCGAATGTGTGCCAGAATTATATGAAAGTAACCGAGACGCAGCTAAGATTTGGAATCTAGTGCAAGATCAACGGATTTGGGTTGGTGGCGGGATGGGGGAACCAATTTCTGTAGCTCTTGAGCAAGCAGCGTTGTGGAAACTTTTAGATGAATTCAAAGTACAAGATAGAATAAAAACGTTTATTAAAGTCCTGAAAGTGTTTGAACATTTTCATGGAATAGAGATGAGGCAAAGAGCTATGAGGAATTCTAAGTAGTGATTAAGTTTGGTGAGTTTCCATGATTAAATTAGGTGAGATTTTTGTCTCTCTAAAGCTGGACTATTCTCAGTATGCTTCTGATTTAAAAAAACAGGAGCAAGCGGCGCTGACTTCCGCCCAGAGGATTGAGAAAGCGAATGTTTCCTCTAATCAAAAAATTGTTCAATCGCAAGTTGATTCCGGCTCTAAACAACTATCGGCATACGATAAATTCATCGCAGATAAAGATAGATTAACTCAAAGGTCTGCTGCTGCTATGATAGCGACTCAAGACAAAGCTGCCGCTGCAATAATGAGCAATAATGTAAGGCAAGATGCATTGTTGCGAAAGGTGTCAGACGATTATACTTCTTATGATGCCAAAGCTCAATATACCAGGACGCAGTTGGCACAAAAAGCTGCTGCTGCACAGCTACAAATAGATGAAAAACTAAATGCTTCTATTCTGGCTTCAAAAAAAGCATTAAATCAACAGAGATTAAAAGAAGAATCTGCCGCAGCAAAGGGAGACGAAACCAGCTTTTTTGCGAAAAACGTTGAGGCGTTAACAAAACGTATTCTAGTGACATCTGCCGCATTGACTATTTTTTATGGCTCTATGAGGGCTATTCGTGCTGAGTTTATGGCTGGATTGGCAGCAGTAGAAGACTATGAATTAAAAGTCGCATCAATGTCTGCTTTCTTGACTACCTTTAGTAAAAATCTCACAAAGACAAATGCATCTGAAGTCTATCGACAATCTAATGCCGAAGCGCAAAAACTTGTCCAAACTATGGAAATATTGGACGCTAGGACTATTGCATCTGGTAAAGATTTAACCACAATGGCCGAGCAGTTTATTAAGGGCGGAATCAAGATTGATACCCAAAATAAAGCCGCCATGGACGGATTTGTAAATATTGCTAACGCCTTAAAATTATTAACAAAGGGGCAGAACCAAGAAATCCAAATGCGCCAAGAAATCAGGGCGCTGTCTCAAGGGCAAGTAAGAGACCAAAATATTCTTGTTCAGACATTGAAAGGGATTGATCCGCAAATTAAAGAACATATAAAACTGTGGAAACAACAAGGAACCGTTCTGGAAAATGTTGGCATTCTATTGAAGGGTTTCGGCCCTGCTGCAAAAGACTTAGGCAATACTTGGGCCGTTGTTGGTAGTACGATGGAAACGATCCACAATAGAGTTTTAAGGGATGCTTTTAGACCGACCTACGAATCTCTAATCGAATCCGCCAAGGCATGGAATGCTATGTTGATGAATGTAGACGGGACATTGACGAACTTTGCGAAAACACTAAGTTTTGTTATCGGGTTTATTTCAAAGTTCGTGGAGAATTTTGTCACAATGGTTGCTATAATTACCCCAATAGCTGCAATAGTTGGTCTTATTGCAGCGGCATTCGGAGTGTTGAACTTTGCGATAAGTGCCTTGACTATAACTATGTTGGCGAATCCGTTGACTGCTGGTTTGGTTGTGGTGACAATGGCATTAACCGCTAAAACCGTATATGATTTGGCAAAATCACAAGATTCCCTTAATGATAAAACAAAAGAGCTTACGAATTCAACTTATGGATTAAACCAAGAAATAAATAAAACTGGATCGTCTAGTAAAAATAATGGACTGCTTGCCTTCTTGGATGAAGCGACAAAGAAGGCAAGCACATTATACACTGAACTAAATAAATTGAAAGGCATAGACGTTAGAGGAATTGGAGGTATGGATAAACCACAAGTACCTCTCATAAGTAGAGACGTAAGTTTGACTTCTGGCACACAAACTGCTCAATTGGCAACAGCTAGGGGCGAAGTGGATAAAGAAGAATTAGACAATGGTATAGAATCACTCAAAAAATTAAAGTTGCAATTATCAGACCAAAATGCGCTATATGAGAAAAATAATGAATCCTCAATGAAATATAGGTTGTCGCTTGGGGATTTAGCAAAAACAATTAGGGATTTAGAATCTACGGGGCAAAAAACTACGGCTGATGCATGGAAACGTTCTCTTTTAATGGAGGCAAGGACTAAAGATGAATTAGAAGCAAGAACTAAAGCCAATAAAGACGCAGTTTCTGCCCAAGAAAAAGCAGACCGAGATAGAATACAATCATTAGAAAGGTATGAAGATTTAAAAAGAAGTCTTTACAAAGAAGAAAAAGATAGATTAGAAAAATCTTCCAAAACAGCAGACGATTATTTCGGTAAGCTTCAGAATAAATTAGAATCGCTAGAAGCATCACCAGGAGAGACCGAACAATTATTAAATTGGGAAGATAAATTTACGGAAGCAATGTTTGCTGCTGGTAATTCTGTTTCAATAACTTCGGAAGAGCTTGATAAATTATATGAAAAAATGGCAAAATTTGATGAAACGATGGGCAAAACAAAAGCAAAGTTAGGCCAAAAAGAAGTAAAAGATTCAAATATCAGAACAGATAAATTAATGGAGCAAATCTTTCCTAATCAAAAGAGAGAATTAAAGGGAGAGACATTAAAAGATAAATTAGATAAAGAAAAAGCGTTATGGAACACATATACTGAAGAGCAAAAGAAACTCTCTGAAATGACGGAAGAAGATTGGACAAAAGCATATGATGGTATAGCTGCTCAACAAGATACTTTTTTTAATGGAGCAAGAGATGGATTCGATAAATATGCAACAAACACAACTTCTGCTTTTAAAACTGCGTCAGATTCTGTTCAACGAGCCTTTAAGGGTATGGAAGACGCATTAGTCGAATTTGTAAAAACTGGTAAAATTAGCTTTACCGATATGGTTGATAGTATGGTGAATGATCTAATTAGATATCAAGTTCAACAAAGCATTACTACCCCATTAGCAGAAGGTTCTAGTTCGTTGTTAGGATTGGCAGGAGCCGCGATAGCTAGTTATTTCGGGGGGGGCGGAGGTGGCACGCCAGAAGCATTTTCCCAAGTAAGTTCCTATGATTCGATGGTCGGCACTTCACAACCATTTTCTATGGGATCAGCAAATGGCAATATCTTCAACCAAAGTGGATTCCAAAAATTCGCTAATGGAGGAGCATTTACTAATTCAGTGGTCTCTAAGCCTACCATTTTCCCATTCGCCAATGGAGTAGGCTTAATGGGCGAAGCTGGTCCAGAAGCGATTATGCCACTAAAGAGAACCTCCAGTGGGGCGTTAGGTGTAGTCTCTGAAGGTGGTGGAGCTGTTACAAATGTAATTATAAATAATAATACCTCTGCAACAGCAACCACTTCTGAAACACAGAATTCTTCCGGGGGAAAAGATATAACAGTAATGATTGATGAAGTAGTTGGCAACTTGATAATGTCTGGAAGGGGTAAGACTAATAAAGCTATGCGCTCTACATTTGGCGCTAATCCGATATTGGCTGGGAGATAAAATATGGCTACTTGGCCTGCAACATTACCACAATTACCTTTAGAAGCAGGGTATTCTGAGAGCACAATAGATACGTCCATTAGAACATCTATGGACGTTGGCCCAGCTAAAGTTAGGCGTAGGATTTCTGCCGGGACTAGAGATCACCAAATGCAATTTATCATGACATCTGCCCAATTGTCAGATTTTAAAACATTCTACGAAACTACCTTATTATCTGGCTCATTATCTTATACTTGGGATCATCCAAGATCAGGGACAAATTATTCATGGAGGATAAAAAAAGCGCCTCAATGGTCTAAACAAGGAGCGTATTATATTGTTCCTCTTGAATTAGAGCAGATACCATGAGTCGTTCTACATCTGCTACGTTTAGGGACGCTGTATATCGCCCAGAGACTGGTGAGGTTTATGTTTTATTATTAACTGTTAATCACGATGATTTAACAACGCCGATTAGAGTTTCTACTGATAATAATGATACATTTACTGTAGATAGCACAACGGTAAGGGGTACTATATCAAATGGAAATAATTTTATTTATCTTCCAATGGAGATAACATTGCCTGATGATAGTGATGAGTCTATATCACAGGCAAAAATATCTATAGATAATATAGATAGAGATATTTTAAGAAGTATAAGGTCACTTGAATCTCCTCCTACTGTTTCAATTCAGGTTGTGTTGGCATCTTCTCCAAATACATACGAAGCTCAATTCAATAACTTTGTTTTGAGAGACGTAACTGCTGATTCTTTAGTAATAAGCGGAACCCTATCATTGAGTAATTTTCTTAATGAGCCTTTTCCAGGTGGGACAATACTTCCATCAAACTTTCCTGGTATTTTCTAATGATTGAAATAGATGTTAGCGAATATTGTGATGTGCCATTTTTAGAGAAAGGTCGGTCTATAGAAGGTTGGGATTGTTGGGGGCCTGCATATATCATTTATAAAAACAGACTAGGGATAGAGCTTCCTTTATATACAGATAGATATAAAAACACTGAAGATGAGAAAGAACTTGGGCGTTTAATAGGAAAAGAAAAATTGATGTGGGAGGAGGTTGATAACCCCGAGCCATATGATTTAGTTAATTTGAGACTAAAGAACCAGCCAATGCACGTTGGTGTTTGTATTGGGAATGGTAAATTTTTGCACTGTATGGAAAACGTAGGAACAACGGTAGAGAAATTAAAATCATTAACTTGGAGAGACAGAATAATTGGATTCTATCGTTACTCAAAATAAAGTATCCGTAATTGCGTGTAAAAATCCGCTTACTATGCAAAAAACTGATTACGTTTTTTGCGAAGGGTTGACTATTGCCCAAATGCTGGAAGTAGTCAATATCCCATATTATGTTAGTGTATTGGTTTCTATTGACGGAGTTCCCGCCCCAGCAGATCAGTATAAACATATTATCCCGGCAAAAGGTTCTTTGGTTACAATGAGGACTGTTCCTACTGGTGGCGGTGGGAGTAAAAGCCCATTGAGAACGATTTTAACTATTGTTGTTATTGCCTTGGCGACTATAACCCAACAACATTGGGTCACTGCTGGATATATAGGTGGTGCTGCCGGGGCCTACGTCGCTGCCGGGGTCGTGATGACGGTAGGCATGTTGATAGTCAACGCCATCGCACCTCCCCCAATTCCTTCATCTCTTTCAGGTTCTCAACAAACATATAAAGATTCTCCTTCTTATGCTTTGTCTGGTGCAAGAAATACAATATCTCCATATGGTGTAATCCCTATGTTATTAGGGAGACATAGAATTACACCCCCATATGGTGCATTGCCATATACAGAAAATTTAGGAGATGATCAGTTTCTAAGATGCCTATTTTGTAACGGATATGGGAGGCTAGTATATTCAGATCATAAACTTGGTGAGACACCAATAGCCTCATTTTCCGATGTGGAGATAGAAACAAGAGATGGTAGCGACAGCACGAACACATCATTGTATCCAGGCGATGTTTTTCAGCAGGATTTAGCAGTTACATTGGTACAATCAGAAAGTTGGAGCGTAAGGACAACGCAGCCGGATACAACGAGAATATCAGTTGACGTAACCTATCCTAGGGGTTTAGTGAGTTTTAATGATGATGGTTCAAGAGCAACTGTTACATCTCAGCTAGAATTTCAATATGCAGTCAAAGATTCAGGAGTATGGCATGGTAGCGTTAGTGGTGTGTCGTTCGTAAGCCGTAATATATCTGGGTCTTATTATACAGATCCATTACAAGAAAGGAAAGATATCCTTATAATGGATAAAATATCTGGGACGTTATCCATTATAAGTGGTCAGGTAGGGTATCCTGGTTCGTATTGGCCAGCTTTGTCGCCAACAATACCAAGCTGGGCCGAAGGACTTGCAAGCTGGGATGTTGGCGAGTCGGCTATTTCCGCATTTACAGATATAAGAAAGACATCATTTGTAACTGCGGGGTATTTTGTCCCATCTCATATTTCTGGATTAGCTTTTTCTGTAGGAGCTGGTGTTTTAGTTTCCGATTTCTTTAATATCTCTGGAGCAACAACATCAATTATAAGGAGAACTCTGTCTATCCCAGTTTCGGCTGGACAATATGATGTAAGGATGAGAAGGGTTTCTGCCGACACAAGTTCCGATAGGATTTTGGATGATGTTCAATGGACAGCTCTAAGATCATTTCAAACTGGTAGTCCGATTCTAGAACAAAATATGGCTAGGACCGCTTTAAGGATAAGGGCTACTGATCAATTAAATGGAGCTATTGATAATTATAATTGCATAGCACAGTTGATTTGCCCTGATTATGATGTGACCACAGATACATGGATAACTCGCCCAACATCAAACCCTGCATCTTTATATAGATATGTATTGCAAGGTCCAGCAAATAAGAGACCATTGGTGGATTCCGAAGTTGATCTGGACATATTGGCGGAATGGCATGGTGTTTGCGAAAGCAATGGATTTTCTTTCAATCACTATTTCGATTATAGGACAAGTGTTGATGCCGTTTTGCAAATGGTTGCTGCCGCCGGAAGAGCCGCTCCTGGCTATGTGGACGGGAAATATGCTGTAGTAATGGATAGGATACAATCAAATATTGCACAACATTTTACCCCTAGGAACTCTTGGGGGTATTCTTATAATAAAGCATTTTTAGACAGACCGCACGCTTTTAGAGTCAAATTTTGGAACAAAGACGCTGATTGGAGAGAAGACGAAAGAATAGTTTATGATGATGGATATTCTGAGGCTAATGCTACTTTATTTGAAGAAATGTCTCTGCCTGGAATAAATACTTCCGCATTAGCTTGGAAACACGGTAGATATCATATAGCCACTGCTAGGCTTAGACCAGAAAGACATACATTTAATTCTGATTTCGAATATCTTACATGTACTAGGGGAGACAGAATAAAATTTACAAATGATGTTATTTCTGTCGGTCTGGGTTACGGGAGAGTAAAAAGCTATACTGATGATGGGACGAATGTAACTACCGTCACGGTTGATGAAGAATTATCAATGGAATCTGGGAAAACATACCAATTCAGAATAAGACAACATGATGGTGATTCATTAGAAATACCATTAGTCACTTCAGTCGGAACAAGTGATACATTCACTGTTAATATGACCCTCCCGATTGCAAATGCTCCTGATATAGGAGCCATTATGATGTATGGAGAAACGGAATCAGAATCAATTGATCTTATAGTAAAAGATATATCTCCCCAATCAGATTATACTGCTCAATTAACGTGTTTGTCTTATGCACCAGAAGTTCATAGTTCAGATACTGGGACTATTCCTTCATTTTCTACGAATATAACTATCCCAGTAGACAGGGCATCTGTTTATATTCCTCAATTCACATTAAGGTCAGATGAATCTACACTAATAATTATCGGGAATACTTTCGTTCCGAGGATAGTGGCGACATTTCAGAGTCAAGTAGTTCCACCTGGACTTATAGACAGTATAGAAGTCCAGTATAGATTGAAGGGAACTCAAAACCCTTGTATTTCTGTATTTTCTATAAATAATGATATTTCTCTTGAAGACGAAATATTCCAGGGGAAAACTTATACTATCCAAGCTAGATATCATATAGACGGGAAGGCTGGACTTTGGAGTCCATGCCAAACACATACGGTTGTGGGGTTGTCCACAAATCCATCAGATGTTGAAAATTTTAATGTAAATATTTTAGGGCAAACTGCTTATTTGTCTTGGGATGCGGTGACAGACTCTGATTTGTCGCATTATATTATAAAATTTTCAACCGCTGTGGCTGGCGCTACTTGGGGTAGTTCAGTTTCTTTGGTTGAAAAAATAGGAAAACCAAACACAAGTATTTCTGTCCCTGCAATGACTGGGAGTTATTTAATTAAGGCTGTCGATTTTTCTACTCCAGCTATAGAAAGTATTAACGCTACGGTTATTTCTACAACTGTTCCAGGATTGGAAAATTTAAATGTGGTTAGTACACTTACAGAACACTCTTCATTTTTAGGTACAAAAACTAATTGTGAAGTTGTAGGATCAAACTTAAGATTATCATCTGTAGATACATTATCTGATTGGACAACACTATCTTCGGTTAGAAATTTGTATTTTGGAGTAAATGGGATTAATACTTCAGGAATGTACGAGTTTTATAACTCACAAGACTTAGGAGACGTTTATTCTAGTAGATTATCAGCAACAATGTTAGTAAGTGGAAATAATATAGCAAATTTTATGTCTGGTTGGCTAGCTCTTTCTTCTGTCGAGAGTTTGTCTGGGACAGATCCTTCAATGTGGGCTGCTTATTTAGAATTGAGGACTACTAATGATGACCCATCCGCCACTCCTACGTGGAGTGGGTGGCAACCATTTATAGTAGGAGACTATTTAGCTAGGGCGTATGAATTTAGGTTGAATTTAATTTCTACGTCTTCATCAATAACGCCAGACGTGTCATCATTATCGGTCAGAATAGATATGCCAGACAGGGTATATGGAGATGATGATGTTGTTTGTCTGAACACTGGACTTTCTGTATTATTCTCTCCGGCATTTAAAGAAAAACCAGCCATCGCTGTTTCTGGGCAAAATATGGGAACAGGTGATTATTATGTTATATCAAATCAGTCTGCTTCTGGATTTGATATAACTTTTTATAATTCTTCGGCAGTTGGGATAGAAAAAACATTTGATTTTGTTGCTAAGGGTTTTGGGTACGTTAATTAAAGGAGGTTTTGAATGAGTCAATTCACACATGGGGTAATCAATCCAGATACAGAGACTGGGACCCAATTAGCACTTGATTTAGCAAGTGAAGAGTCGTCGCAAAATACAAATCATAGTGGTGCTTCTAGGCCATCTTATGCTGTAACAGGTATGATTTGGATTAAGACAGTTTCGGGAACGCTGCATGAAATATACTATTTTGATGGGACTGATGATATACTTGTTGGGTCAATAAATCCTACGACTAATACGTGGGGGCAAACATTTACAGGCCTCGTTAATTTAGCTGCTGGGGCAGACATAGCCTCCGCTGCCACTATTGACCTCACGGCTGCCACCGGCAACTCCCCACGGATCACCGGGACAACGCCTACAAGTGCCGTGACAATGAACACCGGCCAACAGATGGTTGTCGTGGCCGATGGAGCATGGCCATTGACTTATCATGCGACAATGAATAAACTTAACACCGGGTCGGATTACACTTGCACCGCTGGCGATATAATTTCTTACTCAAAGGATTTATCCGGCGTTATTCACGGGATAATTCATAGGGTGACGTGGGCCGAAAGCATTCACTTCACGCGAGACTTAGCGGCGGCATCGGGAAATGTTAGTTATACCGGTTTTACTTTTACTCCGAAAAGTATACTAATCACAGGAATCAAAGCTGGGGCCACACTAAGCTCTAGGGGTATTGGCAAGGTTGGGACTAATTATTGCGATTACCACGACGGAACAAATTGGTGGTCAGGAACAAATTATGCCGTAATAGTATCTACCGACAGCGGAGTTACTAATGCCCAAGCTGGTGTTGTGGCGTCTAGTAGCCCAGGAGAAGTGACTATTGCCTGGACCAAATCTGGTACGCCGACCGGCACAATAAATTTGCAAATAACTGCATTTGCATAATAGGGGGAACACGTGAAAATATATCGGAGAACCTCAGATGGACTGGAAATTCAGGATGCACTTGACCGCGACTTGGCGTGGGTTACGCTGACGTATGGGGTGGGGTTTGTAGAAATTATCCCTCCAACCCCCACGGCGGCGGAACTATGCTCTACTGCTTGTTTATCAAGATGCAAAGAAGTAGACATGCTTTACTCCTCTAAGATATTCACGGATGTCGCGGTGACATTTCCGGCTGGTGATAAAGTAATCCAGTTCCGGGATAATACCGACAGATCAAACTTGGAGAGTGTCTGCGCCGGTGCCACTGCTCTTGTTGCGTTGGGTCAAGGTGAAACGCAAATGGTATATCGCACCATTGATGATGTGAATCAGGCTGTAACAGCGGCGCAAATGGCCGCTATAGGGCTTTCGGTGTTGTCTATGAAACAGGCCATTACAAATCAGCGGTGGGCGCACAAAGATGCGATATGTGCGATTTATGAGGACTTGCTAAAGTCTGATGAGCAGAAATTAATCGACCTTGCTGGATATGATATTCAGGTTGGATGGTAAACTCATAACAAAAGGAGGAAGTCATGCCTGGATCACCAAAGCCGAAAGGCAAGCCGCAGAGCAGAGACCCGAGGACAAGGCGTTCCAATAGACGTTCTGCAAATTAATCTTATGAGACTAAAGTACTTAATGCCAATAATAAAAAGAAATACTAAATTATGTGTTGGTTGCGGAAATTGTGAATATATTTTAGGAAAAGATATAATAAAAAGATTAGAAATCAATAAATTAGAATTAAATAAAGAGGAATATGATTTAAATAAAGGTAAAATATTAAAAGCCCTAGACAAATGTTATTTGGAGGCGTTAACAATGGAGGAATAAAAATGGTAATAACACCGGAAATTGTATCAACCGTAATCGTTTTAATGAAGATATTTGGAACTGTAATTGTATTTTTGTTATCTGTAATTTGTGTATTGGGCGGTGTTATTTGGAAGGATTTAAGGGCTGAAATAAAAATGATAAAAAACGATTCTTTAAATTTATTGAATAATTTTAAAATAGAAGATGAAAAGAAATGCAACTCATGTTCCTCAAGGATTAAAGACGAACGTGATTCTTTAATAAAAGAATGTGACGATTTATGGAGTGCCATTGAAGTTTGTTGCCCCAGAGTAAAATAATGGCTGATTTTAAAGATTCGATAAAAATACTGATGGAATTAGAGTTCAATAATCCAGGAAATGCACTACATAAAAACAAGACAGAATCTGGGTATACTTATATGGGAATATATCAGAAAGCTCATCCTAAATGGGAAGGGTGGAAGATTGTTTTAGAGTATTTAGAAAAATATAAAAATATTAAAATTGCTTCTAAAAATTTATATATAAATGAACCATTAACCTTCTTGGTTAATTTGTTTTATAAAAAGACGTTTTGGGATAAAGCAAATCTTGATTTAATTAACTCTCAAAAAATATCAAATGAGATTTTTATATTTGGGGTTAACTCAGGGATGCCAGTGGCTATTAAAACAGCACAAAAATTAGTAGGAATTAGTCCAGATGGTGACGTAAGAGCAAAGACAATAAAGACATTGAATAATTTTGATGAGAAAGTATTTGATGCAGAATATGATTTACTCGAACAAAAACATTATGCTATGTTAATTGAAAGGAATCCAAAATTAAAGATTTACGCGAATGGTTGGAGAAATAGAAGTATAGCTGTGTAGAGTATAATATGGAGGGTTGATATGAATAAAAATATTTGTTTAATTTACTTAGTTATGTTCCTATTTTGCACAAGCTGCACAGTTAATTATGTTTGCCAGTCATCAAATGTAGATATAGATGCTAGAAAAGATATACAGGTAACTGATCCTTCTACCACTATAGGATTACCTGTATTATGATACAATATAAAAGTGGCTTTAAGTACCAACTACACAATACTTATACTATAAACTTTCCATGGTTGACGGAACATCTTAATTACGAAGCAGACTTTCTTAAAATAAGTGGGGCAATGCTTATTATAGAAGCTGGATATGCTTGGGATGGGCCTAGCGGTCCAACTTGGGATAGTAAAAGTTCTATGAGGGCAAGCCTCATTCATGATGCACTATATCAATTAATGCGTATAGGTATTTTACCAGAAAAATGCAGAGAACAAGCAGATGATGTTTTGTATGATATTTGCATTGAAGATGGGATGTTCAAGCCTAGGGCCTGGATTTGGTATAAGGCTGTTAGACTGATGGCAAGTGATATGGCTAAGAATGGTACGGAAAGAGAAATTCATATAGCACCATAGAAACACATTAATTTATAAAAATACCCCTATTAATTACTTAAATTAATAGGGGTATTTTTATTCTTCGACTATTGCTACTCCATTAACATGTTCATCTATCTCAATCGGGATGTCTCCCCATAGTGGTAATTTGTTTTCATCGTATTTAATAGGAACTTGCTTCCCCCAAATATATGCCTCCCTATTTTTAATTATTCCCTTATTTTCTTCTAATATTTCAAGATACATTTGCGGAGATAAAAATATCTTCTTTACTCCTCCGTCTTCTCTATATCTTTCAATAATTTTACGAATCCATTGTGTGTTATTTTCTTCCCGCATTCTTTAAAACTCGCTCTCATTATACATCTAATTATAAAAGAAACATCATTAGATTTTATTTTTAATTTCTTACACTTTCTGATTGTCTTTATAAATAATTCTCTTGCCTCTGGGTCTTGAAAATCATAGATCCTATCTACAGAGAAGATTATTTTCTTAATTTCCCTGTCTCTATCTGCTACTCTTGTCTTCTCCTTTTTTAATTTTCTATATAATTGAACTTTTGTAATCTTCTTTCTTATTTTATTTGCTTTCTTTTCAGAATCCCTCCTTATGGACTCTAAATTTCTTGGTCTGTTTTTAATTGTTGGCCTTGTAAAATCGATAATATCAGCAAGAATTTCCTTATTCACCAGTGCTTGAATCCAATCATCAATGTCTTCCTGCGAAGAGAGGATGATCACTCCAGCATATACAACAGGAAACCCGTATATTGTTATTAGCCTTTTTCTTTGGTTCATCTGGTTGAAATGAATTGAATATTTTTCAACCAAGTATTCGTGTATTTGTTTAATTCCTTTTAATATATGTTTTCTAGGTTTTTCTATTACTTCTTCCGTTTGTTCTTGCATTTTGTTACCCACATTTAGAAATGCCACAAGAAGAACACTTTTCGCACCCTTCTACCTTGATTATTTTACCACCGCACTCATGGCAAGGTTTTTCATGTTCATATAGATATTGTTTAATATAAGTTTTCAACACTCTATTCACAACTGCTGCAAAATCTGTAATATCCCCGCTTGACTTTTTTAATTGCTTAACAATAAATTCGTAATGAACTCCATGGCGCAATGCTAACGAAACCATTCTAGTCAAAGCCCGTTGATCCGAATCCATTAATGTGTGGGCTATATCGTCAAATTTAACCTTAGAATTCCTGATTTGAATAGTTAAGGAATATAAACCATTCTTTTCCTTTGCGATCACCCCAGACTTGCAAGTTTTGGGAATGTATAGATCGTTCAATTCCCCAGCAAATAATTCATATGGCATGTTGTTAAACAATCCTACAGCGACAACCCATGGGACTCCCTTAATTGTACAATGATGGATATCTGCTTCTAATTCTTTTGGTCTTTTCGGAGAAAGGTTAAATTTTACCCCATCTGGTCTTTCTTCATTCATTTTTGTTTTTGCCGCTGAATTGTAGAGAACCTGTTCGTCTCTTGATCCGTCACGATAAACAGTAACACCCTTACAACCTAATTCCCATGCCATGCGATAAACACGGTCTACATCTTCCACTGTTGCTGTAGACGGCATATTAATCGTCTTTGAGATAGACGAGTCCACATATTTTTGCATTTCTGCTTGCATTAAAATATGGTCTTCTGGGGAAATATCATTAGCCCCTTTGAAGATGTTTTTTAAGCTATCCGGTACTTCTGGGATATTGATTGTTCCGGCTTCTTTCACTTTATTAATGATTGCAGATGCTTCTTCTGTGGTATAAGATTCCAATAGTTTTTTCTCAAACCATTTATTTACTAATACAAGTTTTTTGCCATCTAATACATGTTTCATTGTGATAACTGAGTAGTAAGGTTCGACCCCACTGGAACAGTCGCATATCATTGATAGAGTGTTGTGGCTAATGAATGAATTTGCGACATATGTGTTATTTTGTGGAACTTCTATATCTAATGTCATAGATGCGGAATCTTCTATGGACATTATTTCGTCAAAAAACAAATCCATCCCTATTGTATCACAAAATTCCTTTTTAAGTCTGTCATTCCCCTTGATGTATCTATATTTATCTTTTCCAAAGCCCACCGACCCAAACCCCTTTTTATACACCCTATACATTATTCTGTCGCCAAAACTGGAAGGATCAGATTCCTTATCATAAGGTTTAATATATGTATTAGTTCCCAATGCCCTCAGGCATATTGCTAAATCGAGAGCCATATTCTTTGAACAAGTATCTATGTATTCTGTATTTCCAGTTTTTGATCCGTCTCCTAACCAATATCCATGGATAAACGATTCAATGCTTTTAACAGAAGACATTCTCACTTTTAAAGGTATTGATACTAAATGGGCCTTGGGTTTCAGAATTTCATTCATCTCTAAAAACTTAACAAATGGGATAGAATTAATGCATATACTCATGCAAGTTCCAGAATCATCATCTGTAGCATCAATGTTTATCGTATTCTTTATCAGCAGTTTGATTTCTGAAATTAGTTTTGATTCTTTTCTATCAATGTGTATCCTTATCCCCTTACCATGGACACTTCCATCGGCATAGATCAACCCTAGAAGGGTGGCGAATTCAGGAGTTATCTCATTGGGGAAAGATATCTCTTTATTCGCGCTAGTGTTGAATTTAATCCCATCACTCGTAAGTTGCTCGTTGGCTGTTTTGGCATACCCCCCTATTTTTGAGGCTAAAAAGTCTCCGGCCTTTAAATTATCTGCTCTTTCCCAATAGTATGTCTTTTCCTCAAAGTCATATATCCTATATTGATGATTAAATGTGCTTTCAAGTTCCATGCCCGTTTTTGTTAATATTTTTTTTGTCGGTTGCTCTCCATTGACATACCCCTTTGTTGCTTTAGTTTTTATATTTTCTTGGGGTACTTCATATTCTATTGGTTGCCATTTTTCTCCTTTTTCATTTACAATTTCGCCTAATTTAAGAATCCCTTTGTCTGTTATCACTAATGTAGATGGAGATTGGCAACCAGTAGGCGCAATTGTAGTAAGGTTGGCGTTTCTCCGCTTGGGACATCCTTCAACCCATCCTTTGTAAACACCTTCTTTTTCACCTAATTCAACGCTCATTTCATTGCTTTTTTCTGCAATGAATCTCATAACGCCCCCAGCGAATTCTCTCCCGTCTTCTGAATCATAACATAAACCCATTTGGATAAGAAGGTCATGCAATCCCATAAGCCCGATGCCGATTTTTCTGGTTCTTTCTAACGCTTCTTGGCATTCAGGGATGGGCATTAATGTCATGTCTAATACTCTATTCTTGAACAAAGTTGCAATTTTTATAACTTTTTCAAGCCTATCCAAATCTACTTTCCCATTTTTTATAAAATTTCCGACATTAATCGAACCTAAAGAACACGATTCGTAAAATAAAAGCCACTGTTCGCCGCAAGGATTTGTTGTCTTTAATCTGCCAAGGTGTGGGACTGTATTTGCTCTTTCTGCTGTATCTCCAAATAAAACTCCAGGTTCCGCACTTTTCCATGCTTTCTGGCACAACAAATCCCATAGTTCTTTTTCCTTCCCGTCTTCGTCAATCTTATTCATGAAATCATCTGATAGCAGAACGGATAAATTGTAATTGGTCAGCTTGTCTTTTTGTTCTTTGTAACGAATAAAATCAAGGATGTCTGCATGGGAAGCATCCAAAATCCCCATATTCGCACCCTTGCGCCTCCCGCCTTGTTTGATGGTATTAGTGCTGGTATCTTGCACCTCCATAAAGGACAATGGCCCAGAAGCCACTCCTTTAGTTGAATTTACGCTTGCGTTCTTCGCTCTGAGATTTGAGTAGTTAGCCCCTACCCCCCCACCACTTTTAGAAATCTTAGCAGCATCAGCATAGAACTTGTAGATTGAATCAATAGAGTCTTCAATAGGCAAAACAAAACAGGCAGAGAATGAATTAATCGATGTGCCTGCATTCATCAACGCTGGTGAATTGGGGAGAAAATCGCCATTGAACATTACATCAAAAAATGATTTCTTTTCTTCTTCTGTTTTTCCAAAGAAATTAGATACCCGATTACATAAATCACTCCATGTGTTTTCGTCTGGTAGGTAGTATCTTTTTTTAAGCACAACTTCTGCCGTTCCAGTTAATTCCATCTCTTCTCCTACTGTAGAGTTAATAAAAGGGAGGTAGCTTGCGCCGACTCCCTTGGTGATTGCTGATTATTTTAGACTAAACGATTACTTTACTCCTGTGCTCCCAATACCATTCTCTCCTCTATCTGTAGACTTAATTTCATCAACTTCTTCTAACACTACATGAGGTTTCATAGAAATTTTACCTTGTGCAATCCTATCACCCTTAGAAATTTCAAATGGGTAAATCCCGGTATTCGATAAAATTACTTTAATTTCTCCGATAAAACCGGCGTCCGCACACCCAGGACTGTTTGTTACAAAGACACCATGCTTTGCCGCTAACCCAGACCTCGATCTAATTTGTAATTCATATCCTACAGGAATATCAAAAATCATACCAGTAGGGACAATTACTGGTGGTTTATTCGGGTAAATAGTTTCATCAATAGCTGATACGAAATCAAAACAACAATCAGTTTCGTAGTTGTATTTTAAATCAGGGAGTGTTTTATCTAGTTTTTTATAATGAAGAAAGACCACCTTTATTATCTCCTTATCGGTATTTTGTTTAAAATCTTTAAATATTTCTTACTAATTCAGATTAAATTGAAACAATATTAAACGGCCCTCTTACTCCACCAGAAAAATATTCTGCTGATTTTAATGCCTGAATTACTCTTACTTCTGGATCAATTATATCTTCTTTCGTTGCATAAAGAGCACCTAATGCAAAACTTTCACCACATCCACAAGCATTAAATTTATCAATTATTTTACCTACCTGGAAATCAGATTCTATTTTATATAGATTTTTATTATAGCCTAATAGAAATACCCCTCCTTGAACTTCGTTGTTATTGATTGTTGCGTAACCGTTATCCTTAAAACATTTAATTAACTCATCAATAAAGTTTGAACAAAGGTATTCGTAATCATCAATTCTTGGATCATGGTCTGGAATTTTTAGTTTATAACGGATTAACTGCCCCATTCTGAAAGAAGACGTAAACCCAAAAATCATATTATTTTTCTTAAATACTTTCTCATCTGTTCTAATGCACACATCAAATCCAGTTACTCCTGCTGAATCTCCACCAATATATACTTTGCCTTTATCAACCAGGCCTGCGATACATGTCATGCTTTCTCCTATCTCTTTAAAAAGTCTAAAATTTCAGTATAGTTTCTTTTAAATCTAATGTATTTTGATACATTGTTGATATCGTCTTTAATTATTTCAATACTTGACCAAGAATTTAGATTGTTATTCGTGAATACAATCCCATATTGGTAATTAGATTCACAATGCTTTACAATAGTATGTGGATTATCATCAATTAATATTCCGTCTCTAGTGACTTTGTGCTTTTCTGATTCATGGATGACATTGATATCACCAAAGAACCTTTTAATATTATCATCTTTCGCTTCTTCTGTTCCGGGCCAGGAATGCGTTATGATGGATACATTGTATTGTTCTCTTAGTTCAGTTACAAAGTCAATTGCTCCTTCTAATGGTTTGATATTTGAATAAATATCTGGGTTCTTCCAGAAATCGTTGGCTTCTTTACCAAATGTTTCTTCTATCCAATCCCAATGCTTAATATGTTGTACCGTGATATTTGCTTGGTATCGGGTGTTGATGTACTTTACCCATTCATGTGCTAGATTGTTTAAAGTACTATCAAAGTCAAGATAAATCATTAGATAATCTTCATTATTCATACCAAAAGACAAGGCCTTTTGTTGTCTTCTTTCTCTCATGTAAAACATCACAAATCCCATGAGAAGTAGTATTTGTATCAATATTTGCTTCATAAATACTCAAATAAGTTTTCCCATTATCGCATCCGATCTTTCTTCCTTTCATTTTGCTTCTTCCAGATTTCTTTTTAGTCTCTTCTGAATGTGTTCTCCCGTAAAAACCGTTATTGCCTCCGCTTAATGCTTCGCTTATTTTCTTTTTAGTCTCTTCTGATAATGTTTTGCCATACATGGGATTGTTTTCACCACTTAGAGAAATAGACTGTTTTCTTTTTGTTTCTTCAGATACTATTTTATTCTTAGAGGATAAAGAAAGCCTTTCACGATGTTGTTCAGAGAAAATTTTGCCATACATGGGATTGTTTTCTCCACTTAATGCTTCTCTTATTTTCTCCTTTGTCTCCTCACTTCGGAAATGCCCTTGCCCACCACCGGAAGTAAGATTATATCCGTTTGGGACCATTGTTTTTAATTCTTGAATCCAAGATATTTCTCTTTCATCCAGCTCCACAATTTCACATTCTTCTAAAATAGAAAAGTCAAAGTTTTCTATTCCGTATTTGTTGATCGAGTTATAGATTGGATAATTTTTATTCTTTACGGTTGTTATATGTCTTTTCCATCTTCTTTTAACATTTGTACTTTGGCCAACATATAACTTGTTGTTTATTTTATTTTTTATTAAGTATATCCCAATTATTTCCCTCTTCATTTAATCTCCTTAAATAATCTTTATCTTTTAATTTTTGCAATTTCTTCGTCCTCAATTCCTTTAAATCTCCTCACTTTGTAATTGCCGCAAGGTTTGGGTTCTGGGCAGATAAATCCCCTATATATGCAATTTGGAACCATATAATATGCAAGGTCAGGATCAATCGATTTCATTTCTTCACGTAAAGCTAATACAACATCCCGAGTCTCTTTGCTTGCTTTATAGCATAATCTCTTCCTGGCGATATGAAGGATTGATTCAGCATTCGCAATAAGTCTATGATTTACTGGAGTGAACCGATCCTCTGTCCCATCTCCACCACGATCAATTCTCTTAGACCTTACGAATGGTGTAGTAGTAACATGCCTGACTAAATGGACGCTTACGAATGTTGGAATATTAATTAATTGGACTGAAAATATTTGGCTCCTCGTAATTGAATGTTCCCATGAATATATTTGTTTCAATGTTGATTTAGCTACAAATTCAGCCCCCATTGTAGATTCTATACAAGAATGAGCCTCTTCAATATCAGTATGCTTAGTGATAATTACCTTAAAGTCATCCATTGTTATTTCCTAATTTACTTTTAATATCGTCTAATTCTTCCCATGTGAAAAGAAGTTCATCATTAAAATACATACCACTTTCTTTAAACCCAATTTCTTGGTAATTATGAATTATTTCCTCGTAGTCGTACCATACGCCAAACTCATTTATAATTTGTTCTCCTTTACTCATTTCAATAAACTCCTCATGGCAAGCTGGAATCCACTCCAAGATTTTATTAATAGCAAATGCCATTTTACAAAATTACTTTCCATATTGTGTACTCTTAAAAGCCGCTCCTTTCTTATTCTTAAACTTCGACGCTTGACGTTTCGTAACAGGTACTTCCGCTTTCGAACAAGCATTCTTAAATTTGTCGGACTCAAACACATTTTTATTCTCCGCTTGTTTTTCTTTTGCTGTAGTATCAAGATTTGGTCCAGTTACTCTTACCCATGATTTACTCATTTTATTCTCCTTTGTTAAATAAATTATGTACTAATTGTTTAGCACTTTCTTCTAATTGTTCTAAAGTTCTATTATTTTCAACTCGTAAATCATAATTAAAATCGTTTACATTTTGGTCTGCATGGTTATTTGCTGTTTCGTGTTGATCCCTCTCTATAAAGATTGTTATTGTTTCTGGGTAGCGTTCTTTAAATCTAGAAATTTCATTTGGCTCTCTAATCATATAGATAATTGCTTCTTCTGGTTTTAATGAATCGGCATTATCGCACATCATCTTAAAGGGATGATCTAGCCACTCAGAACTCCAATCCTTCAGCGAGGATAACATGTCCCTATTATATTCTGTCTTATTTCCGTCCCATCCCATAAGAGTAGCGCATTCCTTAACGACCTCTACGCTTGAAACTAAAGCGCCACAAATATTATAATTATCTAAGTGCTTAATTAAAAAATTAGCAAACGTATCTTTTCCACTTCTGGGGTATGAATTTATGATTATGAGATTTTTCTTTGTGTTTATCACTTCTCTATATCCTATAAAATTATCCATTCATTAACATCCTTTATGTTCGTGGTGTTCTACACAGCAAAGTAATTGATGACTCATGTCGTCTGCCATTCCAGGATCTAAGCTCACCATAATATTGTGGTGTAATGCTAAATCTTTTGAATCGAATCGCTTCCCGCACTTTTCACAATAATTATAACCGAATTCATCTATTTGAAGGTCTAGTAATGCTTTTCTATTAATATGTTGATTACATCTAGCCCGCCTCCTAACATTTCTTAACAATTTAGGGGTTGTTTGTGCCCTATAAGTGTCGCAACTATATTTACATCCATTGGAGCAATAAAAGTTTAGTTCTGTGCCTGGGGATTTTTTATTAAGTTTTTCAATTGCGGCTATCCTCCCAGATAATTGATCTCTTGTTGGCTTCATCCACCCATGACATTCGGAATATTTACAACGTACCAAAATACCCAATCCGTTGGGGTCGTCCATTATATCTTCAACTTGACAGAATATAGGATGTCTTTCTTGGTAGTCTTTAACTTGCATCGTCTGCCTTTCTATCGTAGTCTCTGTTTTATAGCAACCACAAGATGTTGTCTTCCCTCCCCTTAGGCTCGCTAAAGTATATTCTCTAATTGTTTTATTAGGGCAAGAGCATTGATCCAGCATTTTCCTATCTTCGCTCTTCCATCTTTCAACTTCGGACAATACAGTCAGCCTACCAAATATATGCCCAGTATAATCAATGCCGGAGTTGAAATTTGTTTCTATTACTCTTTCTTTATTATAGCAACCACAAGATTGAGAACGCCCTCTTTTCAAGTCACCGTGCCAGACTTCCCTCCTCGTTTTATTTGTTAATCAGCAAATATAATTTTAGCTGGCACTATTCCTCCTTCGGTCTATATCCATCCATGTAAGCTGTAATTAATTTTGCTATTGGTTTGGGAATGATAACCTCGTTTCTAATATAACCATGAATGGTCCTTTCTCCGATTCCTAATCTATTTGCCAATTCCCTCTTATTCCATCCTATTTTCTTCCTAACGTTCTCAAATTCTTGGTAATCCATATTACCTCCTTAATATACCTTATCGGCATAATGTATGCAATACTTTAACATTATTTTGCTTGTACTGCAATTTAATTTATTAAACGTATTAATTAATCACCTTTACTTGTCCATTTTCAACCCTAAATAACCGATCCCCTTCAATATCAATTTGATCAGTCACAATTAAAAACTGAATACCCATTCTTGTACTAATCTCTTTTAATGTGTCGGAAATCCTTTGCTGATATTCTGAAGAATTTAATGCACTAAACGGCTCATCTAAAATCATCAGTTTTCGTGTTTTTCTTTCTAATACAAGGAATGCTAGGCGGCAACCGATACTTATGATATTCGCCAATCCTCCGCCGCTTGAACCAAATATACTAGCTTCATTCCCATCTTTCAGGATAAATGCCTCACATTCGGTGCCGCCTCTTTTCTGAACGAAGCGAAGGCAAAATCTCCTGTCGTCTTGCCAAATATTTTGAATAAGCGGCGTAATTAAATTTTCAAAATAGCCAATCATATGTTGTTGTGTTTTCTCGGCAACCGACTGAATTACAGCTCTTGCTTCGAGAGAATCGGTTGAAAAAATCTTAATCGCTTCTAATTCTTTTACCTTAGTATCTAATTGAGAACTAAGTACTTTCTTTTCGGCTTTAATTGAATTAACTTTATCTCTAAAATTTAGGAGTTCTTGTTTATTCACTCTTATCACCGTCAAAAGTAATAACGGAGAAAACCATCGGGCTATGATATAGGTCAATATCATATTTGTAGGCTGTCTTGAATCCTAAGTAAAATCCGAACCCCAACCAAAAAGACAATCCAGCTACAATTAATATAATCTTTGTTCCGCCCCATAATGAAAGGAAGAAAAATTTTGTAGATTCTTTAATTTTATTCATTATTTTGTCCCAATAATCTGGCTATTAATTCTTTATCTCTCAATCTCATTAATAGTGCTATATGAAGAAGGTAAAAGATAGAAAGCACAAAATGTCCATAGTATGTAAAAGCACACAATACCACAAAATCAAACGATTGATCTAATAACTGAGGTACTAACTTGGCGCCCCTTTTAAAATGCTCTATTAGTACTTTATCAATTGAGAATGCCCATGCAGTAATTGCAGTTGACCATCCCATAAACAATGCTATATTTTTAAACCCTTCAATCTCATTGACGAATCCAAGGAAGATACAAATGGCAAATATTCCATTTGACAACAGCCATTTTAAATAATGCATTAATCGTCTCCCCAAGAATACTCATTTTTCAATTTTGTGTACTTAGTTTCAATCTGTTCTTTATAATCTCGTAACATTTTCTCGTTATCTTGGATCATTTTCTTGGCGTCATTGGTATTCTTAACCCCAAGATTAACACCCTGCTTGGTTAACAAATCCATTTGAGCCTGTGCAGTGTTCAGTTCCTTTTCGGCCTGAATTATCTCGCTTTCTAATTCGTTTAAATCATCGTAGATTTCATTAACTGTTGGCATTCTCTTTCTCCTGTAATTTGTTTTTCTTTTTTAATATAATAGATTCTATTTCATCATACATATTATAATTACATACAGTTACATTCAGGTTTGTCCACATTTTAACTGCCGAGTTATAGTGCTCCACAGTTTCACAAGATTCTATAACCATAATTAATTTTACTAACGCTCTATACGGCTTATCCATTTGGCAACTCCTCATCGTCGATATGTCCAAAATTACCAAATTCGTCTATTGGCTCTAGGAGACACCCGCAACTAGCACAGTACGAATAAGGTTCTGCTAGGGTTTCTAAACCACAATTGTAATTAGTACAAGAACAGGAGCAACAATTTAATTGATTCATTTCTTATTGGCCTTTGGTTTATTCCCCATATAATCGTTGGCTTCTGAATAGCCGTGTATTACAAAATTCGCGAAAGTCGGAATTCTAACGGCAGTCGATCCGCAATTAGTACATTCTATTTCTTTTATATCTTTAAACATTAATTTATCTAGTATCTCAAATTTACAATGTTTACACTTATAGGAGTATATTGGACTCATTCATACACCTTTATCAGTTTGTTTGTAATCGCCCCATCCATGAATGTTTCAAGAATTTCAATTGCATTCTCAACTTTATCAATATCTTTTTGTTCTAGTAACAAATCTTCTGGACCTATTGTACCATTAAACAGATCATAATACAAGTCATTTGTGACAATTATATTCGCTTCTTTATCAAACTGCATTTATTATTTTACCTCCAATGTAGATTTAATAATATCTTGAACAGATTGTCTTATTTCATTTTTAAGTATAAAATTATTAAGATTATCAACAAAGCTAAATTCCTTTGCTCCTGAATCAGCACTTAAAATATCTATGTACTCTTTAATTTGTTCTGAAGTTTCTTTTTTATCTTTATTTTTTAGGACTTCTTCGAGGTTGAACGAAATTGAAGAGTGTTCACAAGGTATTTCAAATAACTCATAGGTTTTAGTATCTGTATCAAATACAGCAATTTTAGGGATGTAATCTATTTGGGATATATTCAATCTAGTTAGAGACCCCATATTCAATAACGTTTTGCCATTATACTCGTGAACGAAGTATTTATGATTGTCCGCACTTAGAATTACGTCAAACTTGTTCTTAGACAATAATACACGAGCTGTAATATGTCCAGTCTGTCCGCACCAAATTTTTTCGTCTTCGTCCCGAATAACCATTTTATGAATTACCAAGATATTAAATTTATTTTTATCTATAATCTCAGGGATTGTATCTCCCCAATGGCACCCATAAATATCCACATTTTCATAAGAAGAAGGGATTGCCTCTAACAGTTTAATTACGTCTGCTGATTCTACCACCTTTATAGGTGTATTAACTAAACTCCTATCTAAATGTCTTTGATCATGGTTCCCACTTACAGCTAAAATATTTAATTTTGATTTTTTGAATAAATTAATGGTGTCACTGATAAGCCAGTTGCTTGCCCTGACAGAATCAAACAAATCTCCTGCTTGTAACATTAAGTCACATTTTTTTTCTACACCTAATTTTAAACACCATTCTAATTTCTTGAATTGGGTTTCTCTATAATTATCGATTCTAAATCTACTTCCAGAATCGCGCAGATGGATATCAGAGATCATCAATATTTTCATTTAATTATTTCCTTTATCGCATACCTTATAAGCCAACTTCCCAGAGCCACATATTCCGTTATGCCCGTCACTAAAAGACAGTCTCTGCAAAAGATAATGCCATTTTCAGGATCAAGGGCAAAGAATGGCTCAGTTTTCTTCGGGTCGATATGATGCGCGGCTAAATTCTCTATTGACTGACATTTAGTACAGAAATTGTACCCGTATTCTTGGAATTGACGGAAGAAAACTTCATCAGACCAGATACTTAATTCATGTTTAGAAGGGGTATTGTCATCTATTTCACCCCTTATTCGCGTTTTCCTTGCTCTATACAAAGGGCATAAAGTTTTACATTTATCAGAACAATAAAAATTATTTTCAATGGCAGCAAGATCATCCTCAACCGCTTTTATTCTATTCCATAATTGGTCTGTAGTCGGTTTAAACCATTCGCTACAATACTTACACTGGACTAAAATCCCATACCCATTCGGATCGTCCATAATTTCTTCTATTCGGCAGAAAAATGGATACTTTTCTTCGTAATCTTTCTTGCGATAAGTATGGGATTCCTTAATCCTTTCTTTAGCGTAACACCCACAAGAATTAGTTATTCCTCTTTTTAGGCTGCTTAATCTATATCCCTTGATATTGCCATTGCAAGAACATCTTCCTAAAACAATTCTTCTCCGTCCATTAGTATCTAAATCAGAAACAACAGTTATTCTCCCATATATTTTGCCAACGGCATTCTCTCGCCTATTTTTTAACTTCTCTATTTGATAACACCCACATGATGTTGTGTGCCCGCTTTTTAATTGGTATAAATTGTAGTCCTTGATATTGCCATTGCAAGAGCATTTACCAATAATTCTTCTACAGTCATTCTTCCCCTTTGGATATTCTGAAATAATGGTCACTCTACCATATACACGCCCAATAACATCTTCCATCCTACTCAATATTTCTATTTTTAAACAGCCACAAGATTTAGATGTCTCATTTTTTAACCCACTTAGAATAACGTCCCTCCTTGTTTTCTTTTCACACGAACATTCGCAAAGAAAGTATCGTCTCCATTTCTTTTTCTCGACTTCTTTAATAACTGTCCATCTTCCGAATTTATTTCCCGGCTTGATTTCTAATTTTCTTCCCATAATTACTGTACCTTATTCCCGCATAACGGACACTCGCCCATATCAATCATAAATTGCTTTCTTTTCTCTTTAGCTTCTTGTACTTTAGTATTTAAGCATTTAATTAATTTATTGTTTTCTTCAACACCATCAATATACTCATTTAGCTCTTTATTTTCGCACTCTTTTATCCCATGTGCCGTAATTAGCTCGTATAAGGACCGTACAGACGTTTTACATTCCAACCATACGGATGTATTACTTATCACTGAATCAACGTCTGTGAGTTCTATAACAAACTTTTTAAGGGTGTTGTGATTAGTTTCTAATTCATTATGTTTCTTAATAAGAGAAATTATTTCGGTATATAGTTCTTTGCATTTCAAAAATTCGGTATTACTTTGTATTACTTCTTGAACATTATTGATATTCGCAACGTATTCATTTAGGGATTTCTGTTTTGTTTCTAATTCATTATGTTTTTTGATTAATTCTTGTAGTTCTTGCAATTCTTTCTTGTGTTTTAGGACTTTATTGTATTCAAGTATCTTGGATTCAATTTCCTGTATTTCTTGGATATAGGTATTTAGATTGTTGTTCATTAATTCTAGGAGTTCACAATTAATGAACAACTCTTCTATCTGAACAAGTAATTTATCTGCTTCATCAATGAATTTAATTTTATCAATCTCAGAGGATAAAGATTTGATAGTATCTTCTACTTGTTTTTGTTTTGAATTATTCTCTCTAATTAATGAATTGACATTGGATAGAGATTGGTCGATAATCCCGAGGCCCGAAATTTCGTTTAGCATCTGAGCACGATGGGCGGGTGACTCGCTGATGAAGAAGTGCCTCCCTTCTTCTTGGTCTTGGAAATTGTAATCAGCAAGGTTTAAAAAATCTTTGATTTCGTCGGGTACGGTGCGATTAAGTGATTTGAATTCTTTTACTTCATCTCCGATGGTTAGAATATATTCATCTATTGTTTCAGACTTCCTACGCTCAACAGTGCCGTCAGAGAATTCCAATTTGCATTCAGTAACATCCTTCTTTTTTGCGGACCAGGGCTTAAATCCAAATCCCGTGGGACGATTGGACAAAACTAGATTAACAGCCCTGAGCAAGGATGATTTTCCGCTGTCGGAATTGCCGCTGATGATCGAAACCCCAGAATGCAATGGTAATTCTGAGTTACAATGCGTTTGAAAATTTTTGACTGTAACTTTATCTAGTGTGTTTTGCATATTATTTCTATTTATAATATTTAACTTCTATTTTATACTTCCTAAACAACTCGCCAAATTTCTTCGTTAGCTTACCGCTTTTCGGGTAATCTGGGATTTTTTCTTTCCGGTTCTTTTTCTTTATTTCTTTAACTAAATTATTATATGAAACTTTTGTGAACTTAGGAACTTTTGGGCGTTCGGTAGGATGAATAAAATTAGTCCTAGCATTTTCTAAATAATCAGCTAGGTTTCTTAATACATCCCAAATATCTACTCCAAATTTATGTAACCCATAACGAATAAAAGAATTAGTTACCTTCCCCTCCCAAGAGTTACTTTGGGCTGAAATGGCACCCCGGCAACAGGAACTTCCATTTTCTCCTATTTCTTTCCCCTTAGAACCGTGCATATGGTCAATTACGAAACTTTCTAGTGGGAACTTTACTTTAAGGATAGGGCAAATTCCATTCTGCTCTTCATACATCTTCTTTTTGAGAATAGGTAAATCAGAATGCTTGAGTTGTATTAATTCTTTATCGGACATTATAACTTCATCTCAATGAAAACATTTGACAATATCCTTTCTCTTCTCTCCCCCATTCCAAATACGCTAACAAAATTAAGATCTATATCGTCAACACTAATCCCTGTAGCACTTTTTAGATTGTTGATTTCCGAAGAGATAAACTTTAAAATATTAATTTCAGCCTGTTCTCTCAATTCAATAGCTTATTTGATATTCATTTCTCAACCTCACATTCATCAACGGGTTCGTCGTCTTCTAAATCCATGTCCATTTCGAACTCAAGGTCACTAGGTTTAGTATCTTCAATTTCTGATTCGTTGCAAAGATTTTCGTATTCAGCCTCTGTGGTTCTGTACCATTTCCCCTCTGGGATTAAGAACAACTGAAATTCTTTCTTTTTTAAGTTTCTTTTAAATAATATGTAATCGAATGATTTGATTGATATTTCATAGAACCCTTCATCGTCTTTACAGAAGATATTTATCATTTATTATTTCCTTTCACGAAGACGGTTCCCCACGTAGAAATCCCCTCGCCATTTAACAATGACCGAAATTCCAATTCTTCACATAAACAAATAAACGAGCTTAATTTAAATTTTTCTGTGAAATCAATCTCAAATTCTTTAGTTCCTTCAAGTGGCAATTTTACTAAAGGTAGATTTCTTTCATAAATTTTCTTGCCTTCTTCAGAAACGATAGCTTGGTACTTTTTAGAGGTACTTTTCAATTGCCCGAGTAGATATTTACAGGCTGTCTTCTCCGCTACCCCAGCGACTCCTGGAACCTCGTCAGTTCGGCAACCACTTATTGCTTTTGCATCTGCCCATTGTTCTGGGACAATGCCATATTCATTTAGCAAATCTTGTTTAGTATAAAATTCTTGAGTTTTGATATTATACATAGAACAATGATCGAGGAGTTGCAGAAAATCTTCGTCTTTACTAATTAAGATAAATTCACAATCATCACTATACGCCTGTACAATATCCGTAATAATATCATCACTCTCGAATCCTGGATCAACGAAACAATTCTTAAACCCCAAAGCGGGGAGAATTTCATGTTGTAAGAGGTTGAATTGTCGGAATGCTTCCTTAAATAATTCAATTTCTTCTACTGTTCGTTCCTGTTTTTTGCTATTCCTCTTCTTTTTATAATCAGGGAACATCTGCTTGCGTTTACTTTCTTTAGTATCAAAACAAAAAACAAATTTATTTGTGTTGAATTTCTTAGCAAGTGCTAGGATATCTTTGACAAATCCAAAGAGGATATGCGTTTGTGCGTCTTCTGAGTTGAGTTCTGGCATACTGAAAACAAGCCTGTAGAACAAACTAGAGGTGTCAATTATCAGGATTTTGTGTTTGGTCATATTAAATTCGTTTAGTAATTGTAGCCTTAAACGCGGCGGATTCCCATTCGGAACGGTAATTTTGTTTTGATTTAGTCAAAATGCTAACATCACTTTCCTCAATATTTATGTTCGGCATAATATCAGATAGGTAATCTAGCACAAGTTCCTTTAGTTTCTTTTCGTCAATCTCTACGTTAATTTCTCCGCTCATTGCCTATCTCCTATTATAATGTTCCGTTAATTGCCAGTTCTGGAAAGTTAAGTGGATGTTTTAATCTGTTTTGTACAATAAATTTATCCCTATAGATTGCAGCTTCTTTCGCAATCTTGAACCCAGATTTATTTAAAATTAATTTTCCTTTATATCTAACTGTTGCACAATATGCAGTTCCCTCCTCTCTCCAATAAATACCTCTAAATCCTGTTTTGTTCCTGACGGTCAAAGTTCTTTGGTTTAGATTATTTACTTCACTAGTGACAAAACGACAATTACTAGGTTCGTAATTACCATCATTATCTTTTCTATCGATCTCCAATCCATCTTCCCATCCGTTATTCATACACCAATCCATAAATAACCTTGGATTATGTAACCACTCATCGCACATAATAATGCCACGACCACCCCAATCCTTATATCTTTTATAATTTTTGTTATAACATCTATTTTTTATATATCCCCATAGTGAATACAGCGGATACTTTGCTAATCCATGTGTCCCGTTTCGTTCAATAAGAAGTTCTAGATTATAGCATCCGCATGAACTTGACCTACCCGCCTTTAAACTCCCCAGATGAATTTCTTTAATAGTCTTCTTTTTACAAGAACAACGGCACAAAACGTACCTTGCCCCATTTCGAGAATCAGAATTGCCTATTACCTCCCATCTGCCATATATATTCCCAATTACTTCTTCCTTTGCCATTTCACCTCCGCTTCATAACCCTTTCTTCCGTGACAAATGATGCTTGAATTTCTTCCCAACGATCAATCACCTTCTCTTTAATTTCGTTTTGAGAATCATTCTGCTCTGCATATATAATAGCCTTTTCAACAGAAGAGAATTCTTGGTCCCCCACAACGTACTTAGATTCTCCGTTAACTTCTTTTAAGTATTGTAGGTTCTCGCGCATGTCATCGAGTCCATAACCGAATACAATACTATAAGGACACTCTCCATGGGGGTCTCCAATACTGCTCTTTTTAATCTGCGCTTTAGACCTGATACCCTTCTTCTTCTCGATAGTTTGAGAGCCTACTTTCTTGGTGGACTTAATGTACTTATTAGACATTTGTGGGGAGACGCGAATTCTAAGAGAAGCATAGTATGGGATTGCTTTCCCACCAGGAGTAGTAACACCAGTTGGACTTTCTCTTTCTTGGTTAGTCAATACAACAATGGTGTTACTACCTGCAATCTTCCTGCAAGTCTTCCTCATCCATTCCGAAAATTCCTTTGCCCTTCGCATCCCCATCTTGTCGCCAGTATCATCTTCTAATTCCATAGAGGTAGAAAGAGCGGCAAGGGAATCACCAGCGAACACTGAGATTGCGCCTTGCTTTTCTGGTTTCGGTTCCCAGTCCCATACTGCACTAAACATCTCTGGAACCGTATCTGGGCGGAAATAACGGGTCTTATCAATCTTAAGACCATAAATTTTAGCGTACTCGGCATCTAGTCTCGCTTCTGGATCTGCGATTTTAAAATCACCACCCTTTGCTTTAGCATTAGCACAAATCTCCGCAAGGATACTCGTTTTCCCAGCACCAGACGGTCCAAATATTTCCACAATTACCCCGCTTGGAATTCCTCCGCCCCTAATACGAGAGCCTGAAATTTCAAGATCAAGTAATGTAGACCCAGTAGAAATTGTTCCGTTATCAAAAATACTTTCTACATCCACCTCCACAGGAGCATCAATATTATCCTTAATCTCACCCGCCAAAGCACTTAACTTATCTTTCTTTTTAGGAGGCATATTAAAATACCTTATTTAGAAATTCACGAACCATTGGACTACACAACCACCCTAGAGCAAAACATGCCGCATATAAAACACCCCATATCCCCCCTTTCATATTATTGATTAACCCTCCGTGTTCCCTTCGCTAATTTGGCAAAAGCCTTTGTCTTATCTATATAAGTTCCTTTAGTCGAAGAAGTCCAAACTACTTTCCCCTTCAAATAATTACTGAGTTTAAATTCATCCATCGCAAGGTTCATTTGGTATTCTTCATACGTTTCATTTTCGTTTCTTGGTCTATTCATTGTTACTCCTTATCCATCATGGAATCAATCCAACATTCATAACAAAATTGGATTGTTTGACTATATGCGTATTTGCCAAATTGTTCTGCAAGAAATTCGTTGAATAAGGCATCTTCGGTCCAGACATTCTGAATTGAAACTCCGACAACTGATTTGGCTCCATTGTACGTCATGCTTTTCCCACAATTACTGCAATGCAAATCACTCATTCCCACCACCCAAGTCAGGGCTAACAACACCCAGTGCTTGTTCAAGGATCATACTTGTTAGTTCATTCTCTTCATTCAAATCCCCAATTTTATTAGCAACGATACTTTTAGCAATTTTGGTAAACACCTTTTTATCAATGTCGTGTGCTTTTACCATTTGACTCTTTTCTAGCATAGTGTCATAAGCAGCATCTACACGAATTTTCATGTCTTCTTTAGCGTTTTCAAATTCAGTAAACGCATCTACCATTTCTTTAAGACCAGTTTTAATAAATTCCATTATTTCCCCTTATTTATTTTTAAGATCGTCTTCAATATCCTCAATACCTTCCATCGTATTCTCCAGAAGGCCATCTTCTCCGTTCATAATCTTTGCTGGCATCTTTACTACATCAACCGCTAACCTAATAGGCATAGATGTAGCATCCATAAGTGCATCTAAAAGTTTCATCTTTTACTCCCTTTAATTGAAATTGGGCAGGATTCAAACCTGCATTAGCTTTATTCACTTTAAGTGGTCTTCTATGGCCACACTATTCTACCAAGCCTCGCATAAACTATGTAGAGCGTCTACCTTTTCCGCCACCAATTTCAAATTTAAATTAACTCTTCAAAGTACGCTTACGCCGAACAGGAGTTGGTTCAGGTTCTGGTTCCTGTACAGGAGGCTCGTTAGCAATCTTACACTCCATATTGATTGCGCACTTATCGCATTCCTCATAATTGTCAAAATCAATTCCAAATTCTGCTTCAATAGGGCACTTCATTTCTCCGGTTTCTGTATTTACGCCGTTATCAGCATAGAGTGGAATATCATCACCCATTGAAGATTCCTGCTTCGCTTCTTGGACAGGAGGTTTAAGTTCTCTGCGATTAACAACAGGCTTATCGTCATCGGCACTACCACCAGTATTTTCCGTCTTACCCTTGGCAATGCTCATGATCTGTACGATCTTATCATAATCATGAAGAACGAGAAGATTGTCAAGAGCGTGAGCTGCTTCAATTTCTTCATCAGTAATAATGTACTTCCGATCCTCAAAAACAGGAGGGGTTACTTCCCAATTGTCCCCAACCTTCTTTAGATTCATCCATACAGTCTTACCTTCATCTGGATCAGGGTACGGAATAAGACCACCACCACGGGGGCGCTTTGCTACTTCCTGCATCTTCTTCTCAAAGAAGAAGTGAGAATTTTCAAGAATCTGAATACCCTTCTTTTCTTCCTTTTCATCATTGCGGATGATTACATTATAAAGAACCCGGCGAGAAGGCCAAAGTTCAGCGTGATCTTTCTTGAAATCTTGGAATTCCTTCTTCTCCATTTGCCCTTGCTTGTACATCAGTTCAACACGCTTCTCACAAATCGGACAAGGGAGGTCATAGTTCTTCAACGGGCACACTACGGGCTTGTTAGAAGCACCTACATTACGGTGAATCCAAACATCAAGAATATAAGTCAAGTCTCCTTCATTGATATTATAATCCTTAGTAGGGTAATTTGAGCCAGCCATAAATGGGATAATATCAAACCCTAATTCTAGCCCTGCTTCAGTTGGCTTAACCATATATGAGAAAACCCCTTCAGGTACGTTGAAATAAGATTCATAATCGTTTACGCCACGATCCTTCGCCTTGTTCTGTTCCTCAATTCGCTTCTTGAGTTGTCCTTGCATCTGTTTCCGATCAATTGCCATTGTTCTTAATTCTCCCTTTTAATTATGATAAAAAATTTTATGTAATTTCCACTTCATTCAGATTACCGGATGTTTTCAAAAACAAACATTTGTCGCGCACATTATTTGTTTTCCTCTCCAATCGTCATATACCCTGTAATTGCACCAATCATAGGGACTAGACTAACCGTTCTAATTACCTCTGTTTTATACGGTGACTCAAAATCACAATCAATGAGTTTAGAGATATTTTGGCACCATCCAATAAAACCAATAACGATAATTGCGATAATGAGAATAATCCCACCAATACTGAATTTCTCTTCGAATGATAGTCCCATGATTTTAATCCTTCTTTACAGATTCAGCACGCCAATCCTTCATTAGCTTCGCAATTGCTGAACTTGCCTTCCGGCTACGCATACCAGCAGCAGCGTTTCCTTTCTCTACACGCTTCTGCGCTTGCTCGTTAAACTCCTGCATCATTTCGTTGATCTGTTCCAGTAGTGCCTTAAGATTACTTTCCATTTTGTTGCTCCTTTTCTTTTGTTGTTTTTAAGTTCTTTATTGAACTTTCTTTAAAATCTTGTAATGCTAAATAATAACTTAGTTTTTGCTGATAATAATTAAAATATTTAACATTATAGAATGTTCCAATTACCTCCTTATAGATTTTTGGTATAATATGAAGAATAACGATCCCCAAAATTATACCCGCCAATACCCATATCCAAGGGTTTGAAATTAGGAATTTATTGATTAGTTCTTGCATATTAAAAAGGACAAGTATTATAAATTTCGTCTAGTTTTGAATCTGCCCAATGGAACAAATCTTCTGTAATATCTTTACTGCTGTCCCACTTCTTGGTATCTACTCCATCATGACTTTCCGCAGCATCTTCCATAGCTACCCAAGAACACCCTACGGCACCATAAAACATTTCTAATTCTTGTACTGTTTCAAATACGATGCTTAATTCAATTGGCTTAAATCCTTCTTGCGCTTCTTTAGAATTAATTTTCACTTTTCTCTCCTTTTAAGTGTTCTGTTTGGTTGTTTTGTTGGACTTGTTGTTTCTTGTTTAATCGGTTGCTCGTTTGAACCTCCAGCACGGTCAGTGGAAAAATATTGTGCGCTCCACATTTTGAACAATAAGTCGATCTGTTTTGACTTGTCCAAAAGAGAATAGTGAAAATTTTGGAACAAGTCAGCATTCGTTTTAGCATCTGCATATTCTAATCGTTTATGGACTAATTGTTCAAACATTTCAATATATTCTGGATTATTGTAAGCTGTTGCATCAGCAGCTTTGTCAGTAACCTTTTCTTGCTCTTGTTTTGCTTTCACAAACAACTGGAGTCGTAAAACTTTGAGGGAGTCTTCGATATTCTTTATCTGTGCTTCTAGCTTATTGGATGCCTTATTATATTCATGCCACTCATGATCATATAGTGTAATTGTATGGGAAATATTCTGTGATTCAATGTGAAGATTATAAAGGTCGATTTTTGAATCCACTTCCGGTTTTAGTTCCATTATTTTAGCCCTTCCAACTTATTATTCGCCCACCAAAACATCTGCATTTGGAACACTTCTAGCCGATTATCATCCCACTTATTAACTTGACATTTACATATTGACCATTCTTTAATGGTAGCAATTGATGCGTTTGTCATTCCATAAAAATATTCCAATTCTTCTCTTGTTTCAAACGTAATGTTAAGTGTAATTGGCTCAAACTGTTTAGTATCTACTTTCGTTTCTGAAATTTTCATACCAACTCCTCCAATGAGTTTGCGGTTGATTTATCAAGTCTAACTGTTTTATAAATAGGCAAAAACAAACTTTTAATATTACTATTCTCTTTCTCAATTATTTCATTATACTTCACCTCAACCACTTTGTCAATGAAGTATTCTTTAGGCTTTAACCTATCCTTATCTGTCAACCCTGATCCACAACCACATTCCAATTTACCACACGATGTTTGTAGAATTAAACTTCCTATCATATCCGGGTTTTTGGAATGTGGCTCAACCCCTACACACAGCAGGTCAGCAGATTTCTCAGCTTTGAGTTTAATGTGATTCTTTAATCGCTTGTTATCCCAAATAGAACTCTTTTCTTTAACAATACAACCTTCTAGTCCCTCTGATAAATATTCTTGAAAAATTACTTCTGCTTCATTCCAAGAATTAATTACTTGGGTATTAATCAATTCTATTTTGCAGAATTTTAATGGATGATCCCAAATAGAATTAATCAATCCTATCCTATCTTCCAGCTCAGATAGTCTATAGTTGTATGGAGCGGTACATTTCTCATTCCAAAAATCATCTAGTGGAATCATATCCCACAATACAATGTGGATAAGTTCAGCTTCCTCTAAAGCAATCGTCCCTTTTATCGATTTGTTAATAAGGCCATTACTCTCTTTCCTCGGTAAAAGCTCTCCATCTCTATAACAAATAGCTTCTCCATCAAACATGAAATTACCAACACCCGCCATGCTAATAAATTCTTTTTCTAGACACCCTTTTAAGTCAATTAATTTCCCGTTCCTTGATCTAAAAGAAACATTCCCATTTTCTACAATGACACAAACTCTTAACCCATCCATTTTGGTTTGGATAAATGCCGGAAATGAGATATTTTTTCTAGTCTTTTCATTATTCCTTTCGCACAATGCGACTGGGAATACTTTAATTAAGTTCGGCCAGATTTTATTAACTGTCTTGTAATCAACCCCACAATCTGGATCTTTTCGGATGATTCGCTCGATAAGATTAGCGTTTTCTGGAATTATGCAAGATAAAATTCGGCATAGATAATTAATACCCATATCTCCAGTATATTCCCTACTAGACAAACTATAAAGAGAATTCATTCCCCATGACAAAGATAAATTATCTTCATTAAAATACTTAGGGATTTTCTTAATATAAAATATTTCCTCTGGCGAAAGAGCTAAGTAAAAGAATACACGTAGTTCTTCATTATCTTTATGTTCTCTAAGTATTTCTAATTTAGCATTAGTAGAAGATGTCTGTTCTAGTAATTTAATAATATCGTATACTTGCATTTTGCCGATCCTGTTGCCGATGTTTATTGAGTGATTCTATATACTTATTTTGTAAAGTAATGATATTTTTGCCGATTAATCAACAATCTCAATTCCGGGACAATATTTACCCTTAAATGATTTGAACTTAGTTTTAAAGAATCCGTCTTTATTTTCTTTGGGGTTATTCTTGTCAAATACCTTTCTCTTTAAAGAAATGGCAGCATGGCACAAACCCATAATAGCGAGTACAAAAATAAAAACAGATAAGTGAAGATAAAAATCAACGAAGAGGTTTATGATGAAATTTACGATGAAACCGGTTCCAATAATTGGGAGGGCGATTTCCCAGAAATAATCACAAAAGTTTCTGGGAACTTTGTAGTTAAAGAAATTATAAATCTTCCAATGCCAACTACGCTTACTAACTTTAAAACAATCCATTTGCTTCTCCTTAAAATTGATCTTTAAATTCAACGAACTCATTTAACGTATTCAATTCAAATCTAGTATTTATTTCATCTAATATAAAGTAAACATATTTTGACTTACTATCCCCTGTCTTTATAAGATTCCTTATAATAGAAATTATATCCTCTTTCTTAATTGACGTTTGTGGCTTCTTCCTTGTTCTTTGTTTCTTTTTAGGATGATTACTGCATAAATTCCTGTACCATTCAGGATTGCGGTTTTGGGCAACTCTTATCATTCCACCATCCATTGCGGTATTATGATCCTTACTTGGGATTAAAACAACATCTAAATAATTCTCACTGAATTCATCTATCATTTCTTGTAGGATATGTGGAATAATCATTTACTTACTTATCATAATAATCAGATGGTTTCTCTGGCCTGCCTATGCAAAAATTACAATCTGGATCGCCACATTCAATCTCAACCCATATATCACAAATTCGACAATATTTTGCATCATGTTCTTTACTATAGGATAATTCATGTTCACAATAATGGCAATAGCCGTAATCAGTTTCCATTTAATCTTCACAATGGTCATATTGTTGTTTGTAATCAAATCTTTCTTCTATATCTAAAGGTCTTTCGGTATATTTCCTTTCTCGATATCTATCTGTGCTTCCACAAACTGGGCATTCTATAATGTATGTCATGTACCAATATTTATTAATCATTTGCATACCTCATAATATCCTCTTTCTTCTGGGAATAATCCGTTCTCGTCTAAGTCTCTTGAACAATCAGCACAGGCATATTTACCACATCCTAAATACCTAGCTGGTAGTGGTGCTTGTATTTTAGTATCGAAAATGGTACGGCATATTTGTCTTGCACAACATGAACAATATACTTTCATTTTAATCCACGCAATGGTCATCTTTTCGTATCTGGTCGCAATATAGGCAAGGGTGTTCGTCATCTCTATTACTATTATTTTTACACATATTACACGGTGAACAAAAGTCAGATTCTTCAATAAATCCTTGCTCAAAATAGACTTTTGTTTCAGCGTCTTCAAATCTCATCATAATTCCCTCCTATACCACACAAGTACTCATAAACCCCATTAAACTTAAATACCCTATGAACCTATCTCTGTGGTATTCGTTTGAGTAAGTTAATATCATATCGGAATAACCAATATCGTCTGCCATATGGTGAAGACAAAGTGCTTTATTAAACTCTTCCCTATCTTTAAAGGATATGGGATATGTTTTAAAAAGGTCTGGTGGGTTTTGCATGGTTATTTCCAGTATTTAAAATATTTGCAATTATTACCCTTTCTCGGCAGTTCAAGACATTTACACATAAGAGACTTGATTTTAAACTCCCTACAGTTTGGACATTCTTGTTTTAAAACTATCCATTTCCCGTCCTTAAAATCTAATCCACCATTATAAATTGCCTCAAGAACAAATTCATCTAGTTTATATCCGCAACATTCAGAAGACAAAGAGCCTTCGACCCCTCCGCAAACATCACATACTCCAAGACCTCCACCACAATATACACACGGTCCTTCTCCACAATCACATTTATGCCATGTATGTTCCATTTAAATGAATCCTCCCGTTCTTTCTAAAACATCCACGAATTTTTTAATCCCATCCTTGAATGGTTTCTTAAAGTCTTCCGATTTCCACGATACCCAGCCAGGAGGGATCACGTATACAACCCAACAACTATTTTCTTCATTCCATTCACAAGTACCATTTTTACGGATTATACCCTTGTTCTCCTCACCAAAATATCCTAGCCCTGTGTTCCCAATACTAAGCACGAATCTGATATTTTCAAGTTCTTTCTTAAGATATCTTGAACCACATTCTTTGATCACTTTTATATCAGGCTTCTTACATGGACACTTAACAAATGACGTTCTGTGAAAGAATTCTTTTTCAAAACCGTACTTATTTAGCTCATTCCATAGGATATCGCCATCTCTGGATTCTAAGTATTTATTACTTTTAACTTCATCATAATTAGGAGCCTCGGTTATGATTGCTACGTTATACTGTCCCGCGCTCTGTTGTATTGGATGCTCATTGCTTTTACACTTTACTCTTTGTGAGCAAGAAATGCAAGCTATTAATTCTGGATGGTTAATTATTTTTTCGTCTTCTTTTAATTCTCTTCCGTAGTGATGTCCAATGAGATCAGCAGATAAGTAATTGTTTATATCTATTACTTCTTTATCACCTATTAGCGCATACAGGTTCTTGTATTTGTATTTATAGTTTAGAGTTATTCCCAAATCAAGGAAATAACTGTCTATTGTTTCTGGCAATTCGTCTTGTTCTGAACCAAAAGCTCCAATTTCCTGGAGAATTTTCAAAAGTTTATCTTTTAAGACGGGTTTTTCTTTCTTAAAAAATCCAGGTACTTGAGAATCTTGGTATTGTTTAATTGTTTCTAAGATTTTCGGGCCGAGTCCTTTACATTCTGAGAAAGGTATTTCCAACCTTCCCTTTCTAGCTACCCAGTTATAAACATGACTGGTCTCTAGTTTTGGGGTCTGGATTTTTAAACCAAGGCGTTGTGCTTCGGTAATTAAATCATGTTTTTCAGCGTCACCACCATATGTCAATGATGCACAAATAAAACAATCACTATAGTATAACTTTAGCCAAATAGTCCAATAAGCAATAATGCTGTAACAGATAGAATGTGATAGGTTAAACGAATAGTCCGCATGGTGTCCTAAATCATCCCAGAATCTTTCCGCCTCTTCTTCGCTAAATGTTTTTTGTTCTAAACATCCAGAAATAAATTTATCCTTAAATTTCTCTAGTAGTGTTACATCTTTCTTCTTGGCTACAATCCTTCTTACTTCATCTGCTTCCGCTAGAGAAAAGCCAGCTATTTTATGAATCGTTTGAATTACTTGTTCTTGATAAAATATAACCCCGAATGTCTTTTGACATATTTCTTCATAAATTGGATGTTTTGGCTCCCACTTTTCCCCATTCTTTCTAGCGATATATGTATCTGTTGCCCCTGAATCTTGCGCTCCCGGCCTTACTCCGGCCACGACATCAGATAATTGAAAGATATCTTTTGGTTTCATCCTCTTCAAAAGCTGCTTAAGAGAGAATGTGTTAATCTGAAATCCACCTACCGTATTGGCATTAGAAATTTCTTCATATACTTTTTTATCATCAAGCGGAATTTTCTCAAGGATGATATCTTTGCCATGATTTTGCTTAATTAAATCGATTGTCATAGCAAGAATACTCATTGCGTTAAGCCCCAAAATATCTAGCTTGACAAGCCCTTGTGCCTCACAATCGTTACCATCAAGACATGCTACTAACTGTCCATTACGTTCTGCTAGAGCCGTCCTAGTACCAAGACGTAGGTCTACGGGGCTAATTAGAGAAGCTGCTGCGTGACGGCCATAACTTTTGCATAAACCGGCCAACCTAGCAATGTGAATAGATGCCTCTGGGTACTTAGCTTTAAACTCTACCCCTTCTGCTGATTGAAAAGCAATTTCAATATTATCGGTTACAGATTTAGAAAATACATCTGCTTCTTTTAATGGAATTTCAAATGTCCTGCAAACATCTCTAATCGCACCTTTCGCCTCTATCTTCAAGTATGTAGAAATTCCACAAACATGGCCTTCCCCGTAAACATTTTTTAAATAATTTACTACTTGATCTCTTTTGTGGTGTTCGAAATCCAGATCGCAATCGGGCATGGCTCCTCGTCTTCCGGGGTTTAAAAACCGTTCGAACAAAAGTCCGAATACGATTGGGTCTACTTTAGTTATCCCCAACAGATAACTTATCAAGCAACCCGCTGCACTGCCACGGCCTGGGCCAGTTAAGATACCGGAATCATTACAAAAATTGACCAAATCATAAATTATTAAAAAGTATTTTATTACTCCAAAATCTTTAATAACAGATAATTCATACTCAAATCTTTCTCTATACTCTTCAGTTACTACGTCTAGTTTATTTTTAAACCCTTCTTCGCATAGATCTCTTAATACCGTTTCTTCATCCATTCCCTTAAATTGTGGAGGTGTTGGAAGAATAATTTCTTTCTTATCTATCCTAAAACTTCCACATTTTTCTGCAATTTCTAATGTGTTATTAAATGCTTGTTTAATTTCTTCTGGATACAAAACCCCCTGATTGACAAATTGTTCATATAACTCTTCTGGAGTAGATAAAAAGAAATCAGAACCAGAAAATTTCCAGCGTGTTAAATCGCTCTTTAACTTTTTCGTCTGCATAGCCAGAAGAGTATCGTGAATGTCAGAATCTTCTTTATTTATGTAATGAGCATCGCTAGATACGATAGTTTTAATTCCATATTTTTCTGAAAGATCCAAACATAAATTATTTGTAAGTATCTGTTTCTCATCTGAAAATGGCATCAACTCTAAGTATAAATCGTCACCTATTTTTTTATATAATTTTTCTAAAAATGGAATGGAATCTTGTTGGTGTAGCCAAGACGCTGAACATGCCGTGCTAATACAAAGGCCCGCACAATTATCCAGCAACATATCAAAACCTATCCTACCCATATAATAGAAATAATCCAGATTTGAAGAAGTTAATAACCTTAAACAATTCTCAAATCCTTCCTGCGATTTTACCCATACAGTACAGTGTGAGCGGAATTCTCCTTTTTCTTTTATTTCTGGATTGGGAACGATATAGAATTCTACCCCTTGAATGGGGATGATTCCAAATTTATCGCAAGCGGCTTGATGTTTGATAGCCCCATCCATGTTATGATGGTTGGTCAAAGCTAGGTGAGTGAAGCCAATTTCCTTTGATCTCTCGGCCCACTGCTCAGATGAAAACATGCCATCGAGCGGTGATAATTCGTTGTGAATATGGAGGGGGGTATATTTTAAATTGTTAATCATTAGTAACCTTTTAATTTAAACAATACAGTACGACCATACAGCCGTTTTCACTCTCTACCATTGTACCATACGCTATTACAAGTAATCGCGTAATCTAGTGCTTATACAACATCAAATACGGGGTGTCTCGCATAATGGTTGAAGATGTTAATTATTCAATACTTCATCCCAATTCTCAATCATACTCCATACTTCTTCATACATAGGCCAACTGTCTTCCACTACCACACATTTCAAATCATTCTTGCCGTCTTGGAATCTTTTGACTTCAATCTTTTTACACAACGAATCAAGAACACCTAATTCTTGATTCGTTAAATACTTACTAATATCCTTATTGCCAAGCACAGTATATCTAGTTTCTCTATTAAAATTTGCCATCTTCAACCCTCATTAGAGTAATTGCACTAAAATTATTTAATCTCTCAATACTCAAAATCAACCACAAATTCATGCCCACATTTAGGGCACCAAACTCCTACATCCCTTGTCTCGCCAGTACATGATTCTTGAGCAGCAAAATCTCTGCCGCTCAAGAAATCGTCACCATCAAGCAAATCAACACACTCTCCGCAAGATTGGCAATCGCAATCAAGAGAAATGCTCCATATGGCTTCTATTTTATCTGACATGATTAACTCTCAACAAATATTGAAATGATTTTCTTTAAATACTTCAATAACCTTTAATCCATTAAATTATTGAACTCTTCCGTATACCCACATTCAACACACCGATAAACATAGGTACTAGGGTTGCATTAATTGGAACCTTAATATGACGAGAATGATTTTGCTTCTTCTTTGGAAAAGTTGACTTACTCATTGCTTTCTCCTAAATAAATTAGCTTAAGTTGATAAGATAATTCTAAATGATTTAAAAATTCCTTTTCTAATTCTTCATCATCCCACTTGTTATCAATAGTATTACAATCCCTTAGTGAGATAGCATATTCATGAATTAGGTTTGATGCGGCGTCGATTATTTCTTTATCTATCTTTGTCATTTTATTCTCTAATACGTTTCCGAATATCAGCAAGTGAATCATCAACTAAAAGAACTCCATTCTCAAACACTGATAGCATTTCACATTTTATCTCATGATCAAAAGAAAGACCATCAATACACTTAAATTCGCCGTCTTCCTTAATCACAGCAACACAACCAGTATTAGATTTTTTAGTTCCATCATCGGTAGCTGGATTTTTATAAATCTGTTTTTCTTCTCCATTAATCTGGCACATAGTTGATTTCAGAGCAAAACCGAAAGAGTCCTTAGTATTGTATTGGTATGTATAACTACCCACACCAAATACAATATTCGTTGAAGAAAAGCCTTTCTCCTTCAACCCATGACAAATACGAGTACAGCGGTCAAGAGTAATAGAATCACCATAAATTGCCCCAATATGAGGATCTAGTACTTTATAACCCTTTTCATTTACTACGCCACCAAAAATATCCCAGAGACATTCAATCAGCCCTTTCTGAATCATCGGATTGCTAGAAAATTTATCACCGCAAATGATCTTAACTGGGTCGCCGGAATCAGGTCTAATCACGGCCTTTCCATCCCGCGCCATAATTTCACTTTTAAGTGGCTTGATAATATTTTCAACACAAGACCACAGGTTCCAAGTATCAGAAACAATACTCACGATACCACTTGGATAAACCTCAGTTAATAGGCGTTTATAAGTATTAAATTCATTTTCGCCATCACCACCAGCACACATCACAGAATGCTCAGTGGCATTTACACTACAGCCGACAAGTTCTTTTTCAATATCCGCATTATAGTATTCTTCGAGATGAAAAATTGCTGGAATCGTATCAGTACCAACGAACGAAAGTAAATGTCCTGCGCCACTAGAAGCGGCGGACTCAAGACAGCTCATTCCCCTCATAGAAAAATCATGAGCTTGGAATTGTACGAATTCAGGGTCTCCAGTTTCTTCAGCATAAGAATCCAAAATGGTTCGATATTCAGAAGCGGTAGTCGCTGAAGTACTAGCCATCCATAACTCAGTAGAAAGAATAGTTTCTACAAAATTAGTCAGCCAAAAGAATCTAGGATTAGTATTTTCAATAGTTAACATTGGAACCCGAATTGAAACCTTTGTTCCCTCCGGCAATGACTTAATCAAAAGAGGCAAATAGCCAAGGTCGTGTAGGTCTTCAATATGCTGAGTATGTGGTTCCTTAATCCCAAGAGCAAATTTTAGAACGCGGGTGTATTCATTAAGAACTTCCTCCTTGCTCCGAGAAAAGAAATGTGTATTAAAGTAATTAATAAGATACTTCTTAACAAATGCCTGAATGCCAAAAACTACAACTTTATCTGTGGTGGGATGATACTTGTTGCTTCTGGGAGTCCAAGTAGAATAAACCTTTTCTGTCCCAATCGGATACTGCTCTCGGTGAGAAACCTTATAAAAATCACATAGAAGAGTTGCTGGATAAATTGTTTTCATTTCCTTTCCTTTAATTAAATAAAATCATAAGTTTTTTTCAAAAATTTCACGGTCGCAAATGTAAAGTTCATCATCTACACCACACATAAGATAATCGCCAGATTTTCCAAGTTTATAATCCCCTTCGAGCGTTTTTACCCTAAATTCTTTATTGACCTGTGCCGCTTTTACGGGAATTGGTCTTTTCATACATAGTCTAAAATCACCCGAAACTAATACATCTAAATCTTTAAGCCTTTCTGGGAACACGATCATTTTGTTTTCCTTTTAATTAGTTTGTTCAATCCTAGGATGTTTAATTTCTAATTCAAAATCTTTATTGGTATAAACAATATCTACAAAATCAAAAATTTCTCCTTGGAAGATTGTATTTTCAACGTAAGAAACGAGCAGTCCAATTCTATTAACTCCTTTTTCTTTTAATAATTTTGCAATCCTAACAAATGTGCCTCCTTTGCTACAAATATCGTCAATTATTAAAACATTCTTTCCGCATTCACCTAGTAATTTTAATCCTTTTATATCCCCTGTTAGAAAATCTCTATCTTTTTTACCATACGAAATTTTCTCTTCACCGTTCCAATTGTATCTTTCTTTTGCTCCATAATCCGGGAAGCAAATAGAATCAAAACCACCTCTAATAAAAATAGATTTAGCTCTTCCAATGCACCACTCTTCTACTTCAATATTATTGATTAAATTTGTAGTAGCGGACGAATGTGGTTCTCTTACGATAACTTTATAGAAATTTAAAGAATTTATGATAGAGCAAATGGCTTTTAGGCTTACCGCATAAGAACCGTTCGGCCTGTCCATCCTTGAATGAGGCATATATGGTAAATGTAATTCCGCTGGTGCATTCATTTCATCAAGAAAATTTTTAAGAATAGCTAATTTAATAAAATCATCGTCGTTTTGGTAAATTAACTCTACTACATTCGCCCGGTCATAAAATTCTAATTGGTCAATTGGTAGGTAATTTTCGCTATTCGGAAATTTCCCGAACTCAACTTTATAACTATTCAGTTTTAACATTTTATTCCTTTTAATTTATGTCCAAAGTGAACGGAAATATTTTCCAAAAAGTCTTAGCCCATTTTGGATTTTAGTTTGATGTTCAAGGTATCCTTCACGGTTAAAAACATGAGTGTCATCTGGGCCAGAAATCATTTCACTCAAATTAGGATTATCTTTACATTCTTTCCATTGAATATCTATATTCCCCGTATGAAATTGATCTTCATCATCTGCATCACAAATCCTTTCAAAACTCCAGATCATTTGTTCAAGTACATAATCCCATCGCTTAAACCAATTTTCATCGGTGTCCCAAATGTTCTCTTTCTGAGTAACATAAGTGCTTTTTAATTCATCCGGCACATCTGCATCATCAACATATGGTGCTCCATGTTTATCTTCACGGATTTTAATCAAGCAGGGCAGAATAATTAACGAAAGAGTACTGTCTAGCGACCACACATCGTATTCATCTATGTGAATTTTTACTTTACGTTTTCGTTTAGAATATACCCATTCACAGAAGTTGTTCAGTTTTGTATTAGAAAGGTATTTCCCAATCTTATAGCAAGCGTCTTCAGAAAATCCCAAGTGCTGGAGAAGGTCTGATAGCTGGAAAACTCCCCAGTAAGTATAATATTTGCCAATTTTAACAAGCATTGTCAAGTCCTAGTTCTTTCTGTAATTTTAAATACTGAGCACGCTTCTTTTCCAACGCAGCCTCTTTCTTTTTATTTTCCTTGTTTATCCTTGATTGATATTCAATGTCTGTCTCTTCTCTATTATGGAGAATTACATAATTAACATTTTCATAAGAATCGTTTTCCATTATTGCTTTTTCTCCATATTTTTCAATAAGAGATTCAATAATGTTTTTAAATGACAAAAGAGTTAAAGTATCAAAATCATAGTCTCGGAAAAGAAATATTTTTTCTTCAATAATGTTCTTCATTTTATTTCTCACTAAAATACTTATTTTCAATTTTCTCAATTAGCTCTTCTACGTCTTGATTAATTTGTACCCACTTCTGTTCTTGCTCTGGATTGTAATCTAACCGCAAAGATACCGAATAAGTAAAATTACTCAATGAACTTAGTCCGTCTAGTAACTGTTTCTTGTAATTGAAGCTCATTTTGTTTCTCCTAATCAACCATCAATAAAGATTCTAATTCGTCTACTTGCGTTTGGGTTAATCCTTTCCCGGCATTCGCTTTACTTAAATAATCTACCAATTTATCCCTATACCCTTGGTCTCTTTGTTCCCAATTCAGGAAAAGAGGAATAACATGCATGGGCGGAATCCAATATCCTTTCTTAGCGTACTTCATACAGCGCAATGTGCTAGAAATGGGGCAATGAATATTCTTAATTCTGAGAAGTTTTTTCTTTTCATCGTTATCAAAATCTGCATCGACCATTGCTGTTGGAGGATCGTAAGAAATAACTCCACAACGAATCACCGTGAAATCAAAATTAGAAAGAATCTCCTCCATACTGCCAGTCGCTACAATGGCCCCTTTCTTAACTGGCTTAATTAACTGGATAATTGGACATGCGAATAGTGGATGGTCAGACGATTCGACTTTAGCAAATGTCATAGAAACATCGTTTTCATGTTTTACCGTCAGTTTATGCGTTTCTTTGAGAACTTTAACGAAAGTATTAAACGAATCCTCTGTCTGTGAATAAATGTCACAATCTCCAGCAGGAGTGGGATTATGGTGCTTTGAACACATCCATCTAACATATCCGCCCATAATAAAATAATCTAAATTATTATCTTTGATTGTGTTTATTAACGGAAGAATTTCAAACCAACCCCGAATAATAGGCGCGTTAACAAACCCGCCTTGAGATAAATAAATATCTTTATCCTCTGGAATTTCTTCTTCGTTTTTATTTGAATCAATCTCAAATTCGCTTAAAATATTATTTAGCGTAGATTGTTTATTTTGTTCTGCTTCTTTTACTAATTTTTCTTCCTCTTCAAACCAATCAGCCATTATCATAATTTCCTTTATTTAATCTAGAATTTATTCAGTAATGATAATTCATTACTCCACTCAAATCTTTTCCAGTACACCTTACACTCTGGGCAATGATAAAATGTTGCGCCGTCATATCCGCCACCTATAGTCTCAATAGCGATTTCTTTCCTAAAACATTTTTTATTTTTCCATGAATACCCGTAACATGCTGACGCGATTTCAAATGCTTCTTGCTCCGATTTTCCTTTCTTTAGAAAGCATTCGTAAATATCTTCACCCCGGAAATCAAATCCACATTCGGGGCATTTATCAGTTTTGCCTATGTGTTTATTTATTTTCATATTTACCTTTAAAATTATATTTATGGAAGTAGCACATTGCTCAAGTCAGAAAAATCTATCACTCTGCAAATGCGAATATCTCTAATACCATAGACCATAGCATCAATCTCCCTACCACATTCAGGACATATTCCATTAACTTGTTCTGTTTCTATACACTGGTGGCCCCAATTACAGACATAATACTTTTATTGTTATCTTTTGCAGTAAAAGATCGCCCACGGCATTTTTCGTTCATATTATCCCCTTTGACCGATGTTATTATTTCTAACACCTTAACACTTATCAGTACTTATGTCAATCAGAAAATCATTCGCCTGATCAATTTCACATCTTCATCGCACAAATCGGCAATATCCGAATTTTCTTTTCCATACTCAATGTAATTTATTTCATCAGCAAAAACAAGTTGAGATTCAAGGCGTTTAGAGGCTCTTCTTCCCGGATCATCATTATCAAAGCCTAAATAAAATTTCTTAAATCCCTTATCTCGGAGCTTAATTATTTGCGATTTTGAGAAGTTTACAGAAAGTAACGCCGCTGTTCCGTCTCCTAACCGACAAGAATTCATCAATCCTTCTACTAAAATAACCTTATCGGAATTACAATTATCTAAGTTAAATATTAAGTCTCTTCGCCTAGTAACCGCTTCATCATCGAGGCAAAACTGATAAGGAATTATATTTTTGCCATTAATAATAGAATTCCCTATGTAATTTACGAGTTTATTATTTTCATAGACAGGCCAGATTATTCTGAATTTATTTCTGCCTGTCGTTCCGCTCCACATAACATCATACTTCTTTTGAATTTCCAAAAACGAAAATCTTCTTTTCTCTAAATAATCCTTTGCCTCTTTAGGTAAGATAGATGTGAATGTACTTGGAAATTTTAAAACCGTATTTTGTTTTTCTTCTTGATTTTCTTGCTCTTCAATATTATTTAAAATTTCTTGCGGTTCAAGCTCGTACTGTTTAAGGACTTTGTTTAATTTACGATAATCGCATTTTAAAGTTAATTTGATAAATTCATTTAAATTAAACCCCCCGCAGCCCCAACAGTTCAATTTGCCGGTTTTTTCATTAGCAGCAGCGTGATAGTTATCCTTTCCGCATCTAGGACAAGTTTCAATTCCAATCCAACCATTTCCACCTATGTTCTTGCCAGAAGTCTTATATTTAATATCATTTTCGTCAAAAAACTTTATAAAATTAAAGTTATTCATTCTTGCTGGCATTTATTTTATTTAAATTCAGCAATAGGTTCCTACAAAATTCATAAGCATCTCGCGTTGCTTTTGCCCGAATCGTCCTTTCTGATGGATCATCTTCAATCACCATGCATCTTGTGTGTAAACTAGCTATTAATTCATCAAGAATAATAAGCGCTTCTTTTAAATCACCAAAATTTTCGTACATTACCTTTCCTCAATCTCAATTAACTCTAAATCCCAACCATCCACAATCCCTGATTCCCAATCGGTTGTGATATTTGTATATCCAACCGTATATAATTTACCGTCTTTTACATCTTCAAGCCCAATAATCCCTTCATCACACATAGATTCAGAAATCTCATCTTCAAGACACTGGCATTTATCACAACTACATGATTTTCTTTTCAACTCATTTAATCTAATAGACATTCCGAAACCTTTAGTGGTCGGAAATTTCTGAACACTAGCTTTATATACTTTTCCTGTACATTGCGATTCGTGACCAGCATCAATTTTAAGATTTATCATTCTTTAACCTACATTAAAATCTAAACACATGTACCCTTGTGCCATTAATTGCCATTCTTTAAAACGATATTTATCTTCATATCCATTTCCGTATAACGCCTTGACGTACCTTAGAGAATAAACAGCGGGGATTTGATACATTTAGATTCCTAATTTAAATTAATAAGATTAGCTACGGAAGAAATTTCTTTGATTTTACGTTTAAGATATACTTCCAGTGGTTCATAAATATCTTCTTGGATTTCTTTCCTTTCATCATCGTCTTCTGACCAGATACAGAACCCAAGATATTCAATAATTGCAGAATATCCATTTGTTTTAACGCTTAACTCAAATAAGTAATAATCAGGATATGTTTCTCCAATCGCATCATAAATTTCATTATTAATATCAAAAACAATATCAGTTATTTCTTTAATGTTCATTTTATTTCTCTATCCTAAAAATCTTCCGTATAACTATCACCAACTAGCTTATATGAACTCACCTTTACCCCGTCTTCATCAAACGAATCAATATAATCATTATCTTCTTGAAACACTTCATCTTTATTAAAGTAAATTGATTCAGGAGCATCGCCATTAGAAGTTACGAAATACTTTTCCTTAATCTCTTCCATTCCTTTTCTCCTGTTTTATCCGAGTTCAATATCTGCATGTTGAGAAATCTTATATTCATTTCCACATTCATCACATTTTTCTGTATCTCCTCTAGGATCTCCGCGCCACCCATCTTGCTTTGCATTACAATTCGGACAATTTATATAATCGGCCTTGGAATAAATAATTGTTACTTCTTCCATTACTTTTCTCCCTTATCCTATATGATATAATTCATCTGCATGTTTTAAAACCATAATAACTGCTTGGTTTTTAGTTTCAAATGTTCCTAATTCATATGCTTGTGTTTCGTCCCATGCTGTATAGCCGTCTTCTTCATTGCCGGTTACGAAATTATTTACCCATTCTAATTTCAGATCCATTACTTTCCTCCCATAATATCTTGCAATTCATAAATCTTATTTGCTATCTCAGCACAAATATCAATTATTTCTCCGCGTTTATGTTCAAGGCGTTCTGATAATTGCAACCCGTTGCCGTTACCGTTGCCTGTCGTATACATATTCCTAATATTGCCATAACATATTTCAAAATTATCAATATTTACCATGTCTTTCTGGGTCGTGATTTTCATTCTCATTCTATTGCCTTAATTAGAACTAATTCTTTTACGGATATCTTGTTTACGTTCTTCATCGGCTCTTTCGTATGATACAATAAAATGAAATAATTCTCCTTGATCAAATTCACACAATTTCGCCAATACTGTTTTCACGATTTTATCTACTATTTCTGGGTGCATGTTAGTTATTCCTTTTTTCTAATGTATAACTATTAAATTCATTACTGAACACAACGTTCTTTATTCCTGAAAAACTAATTGCAGCGGAGCAAATAGGGCACGGTTTCGCATTGGCTATCTTACCGTTCCTCAATAACCTGACAACAATAAGAGAATGTATTTTACCTCTAGATTTCAAAATCGCAGAGAGTTCGGCATGAAGCTTAATTTGGTCTTTATGCCCATGTTTGTTAGCCAATTTGGACATAGCTGTATGCGTCTTAGAACTGTTCTGGCCGGTAGATAATACAGTACCGTGCTTATCAATTGCGATAGCGCCTAGTCTGAATTTTTGATTATTCTTGGACGCTATTTCAATAGCCATATCTATGTAACGTTTGAATTTTTTCATTGTGTTATTGTACTAAATCGTGCTTATTTTGTCAACGATTATTTATCTTACTCACTTATCTTACCTTTTACATACATTTTCTTTGGAGAGAAGTAAAAATATTTTCCGCTCCAATTTGAACTGTCTTCCATCAAAGCAAGGTCAAGCCCGTTTTTAAAAAATACATACCAAATTAGTTTTAATATTTTCTGTTCTTTTAAATTATGAAATTTGTTCACTCTCAACATCAATGAGAAGAAACGAGTGGTTTGCAAAACATAACTGTATAAAAGATAAACACAAATAATTAATACAAACGAAATTAATGAGCAAATAATAGACCTTCCAACCCATAATGACAAAATATCAAACGTATCCATTTTACTCCTTGTACTTATCAATAATATTTTGCAGATCAGAAAGGATTAATTGAGTAGAATTATTTTCGTCGGTTATTAATGTTCTTGCATCTTCATACCACATTTCTAAACAAGTCAAAAGAATTTCTTTGATTTTCGGCATATTTTGCTCCGGCGAATATGGCAAATCACATTTCAGATAAACTTCTTCAAGGTGTTTTTCCTTATCTGATACGTATTTAATGACTTCATCATATGTCCACTCCCCATTACGAATAGCCCGAAGTTGTTGCCTTCTTCCGTCTTGGTTAAGAACAAGTGTCCCTTCCGTCATTATTTGCTCATAGCGGCAATTTTATTAAATGCCACGCAAACGTCTAAACACATTTTAGAACAAATTTTATCTTTATGTGGCGGATTATTATACATCCATTCTTCTCTTTCTTTTCTCATATTCTTACCCACGACACCAATTGGATCTCCACCTTCGCGCATATAAATAATACATGGGAAGTGATAACCACCCGCTACAGCCATATCATCAAGAACCAACCGACAAAGATTTTTACTGCCTCCTAATCCTCTAACATGTTCTCCATTTTGTACTTTGTTGGCTCTGTACTTCAAAATAGGATATTTATTAATTAAATTAGGAGAAACTTCTGTCAGCATTTTTAGTGCTTTATCATATTGGGCAGCAGGAATAACTCTAATGTCTGATACTCCTAACGAATCAGCTAATCTTACAGTATTATGAGCATCATAAACATTGTCATCTGTAAAAACAACGCCTACAGTAACATAGGTAATTTTCGATAATTCTCGGATATTGTCAACTACTTTATTCCAAGCACCTGTTATCCCGCCTGTCATTTTATCCCCGATAGAGCAACAGCCGCTATCTAGAGAAATAGAAAAATCATTTACCCCACACTTGATTAAGTATTTATAATAATCAATATCTGCTGATCCATTTGTGGAAATAGCTATATTCTCTACGTTATTTTCTTTACAAAATTTTATTAACAAATCCAATCCTGGATATAGAGTAGGTTCCCCACCAGAAAAACGAACATTCTTCAATCCATCTTTTACCCAATATTTCAGTGTCTCCATAGCGGAATCAAACGGCAATTCTCCCGCTATATCAGAACGCAAACCACGACAATAAGGACATTTAAAATTGCATTCATCCGTGAGAATTAGTTCGCATCTCCACAAAGGAGAAGTAGCACTTGAATTCATGGCCCTGTCATCTGAAAGAGTGTAAAATCCGATTTCTTCTAATTTCACTTTATTCACCTAAAAGAAAAACTCATATCGTTGTCTTCCTCTTCAATTATTTTTGCTTCATATAATGTTTCAAAGTATCCGCACCAAAATGCAGAAATTGATTCTACTTTATCTTTAGAATTTCCAACGATTACTACCGAATAATCATCTTTATAATAGTTTGGCTTATCGACTTTTTCTCTATATCTACTATTTTTTGCTTGATAGTACGAATAGTGCTCTTTGATTCTTTTTAAACTTTCTTTCGCATCATCCAGCGAGTCCCAAGAATATCCTACAATGTCGGTTTCTTCATGAGAGCCGAAATAATCACCTGTTTGATATGTAATTTCTATTGTATACATTATTCCTCCTTCAACTTCTGAATATTTTCTATATGGATAGCTTTCTCTGCTTGGCCTTGTGCGTGATCGTCAAATACTTTAGAGTTACATTCTGGACAAATACAGTAATTGTTATTAACTGTCCAGCCGTAGTGTTCTTGGTTTTCCCCTAAGAGGTAAGTGTTATCCTCTTCTTTACACAAGTCACATTTGAGGTGAATTGATACGCCCATTTTGTGGCCTCCGTGAATTTATTTTAATTTAGAAACCCTTACTTGGTTATTCCTATAAAATTTTTCTACGGTTATTCTTTTATTTATATCTGTACCGTCTGGATACAAACCCAATATTAATTCATTAATTGCAATCATATTATCATAATCTTGAATAATATAATCAGAAACATACGCTGCCATTTGAAGTTTTATTAATTTCATTTTAATCTTTAATGAATTTTCGCCAGTTATTCCCAATTAAACCACCTATCCCAAATCCAAAAAGAAACATCGAAAACAAGTCCATTTAGTACTATAACTAACATTTACGTTTCTAGTACAAGAATAATCTTTCTCACAAGAAGAACATGTTATTGTCGCGTCTCCGTCTGCTCCGTCTCCGAAATCAATTTCCCAGGAATCCCGTTCAGTTTTACCACAATGCGGGCAAACTGGTTCAAATGTATATTCTGTGTCGTATTGGTGCATATTAGTGTCTCAAAAATAAGAATTAATAACGTTTTCGGAAAATTCTTTCATTTCTTCAACATCAAGTATCATTGCATAATGCTGAATAATTTGTTCAAAGTCGTGCTTAAAATGATCTTCATTAGAAACAGCTTCTGTGCTTACTTCAAACATCTTCATAACTTTACCGTTTATTAATTTAGTTTCCATACTTAATCCTTATTATTCCTCATCGTTATTGTTACCTAGCCATTCGCTGTCTAGGAAGGCTAGGTTTACAAATAATATTAAAGTTTTTATACTATTATTCCGATAAGGTATTTATAGAAACGATTCATTCTCTGCAAAAGGATTAACATGATCAAGTCATTCAAATATAGAATATATCCCAACAAAAGTCAAGAGGAAATGTTTAATAAGCATTTTGGTTGCGCTAGATTTATTTATAATTGGGGCCTCAATCGCAAAGTTAAAGAATATGAAGTATCAAAAAAGACCTTGTCTTTCTTTGATTTAACAAAAGAAACAACCTCTTTAAAATCTGAAAATATATGGTTAAAAGAAGTCAATTCCCAATCGCTTCAAATGTCTCTAAGAAATCTTGATAACGCATTTACTCGCTTCTTTAGAGAAAAGAAAGGGTTCCCTAAATTTAAATCTAAAAGAAACAACCAATCTTTCCAATGTCCACAGGCATGTTCAATTAATTTTGAAACAAATAAATTAAATATCCCCAAAATTAAAAACATTAAAATAAAAATTGACAGATCGTTTGAAGGTAAAATTAAAACCGTCACAATTAGTAAAGTTCCTTCTGGTAAATACTATGCCTCAGTTTTAGTTGATGATAGAAAAGAATTACCATCAAAGATTAAAGCAGTTAAAGAGTTCTCTATTGGCGTTGACTTAGGGATCAAAACTTTCGCAACCTTATCAAATGGAGAAAAGATTGATAATCCACGACATTTTAAGAAATTAGAAAAACAATTAAAGCGAGCACAAAGGAAACTATCACGCAAAAAGAAAGGTTCTTCTAATCGAGACAAAACAAGAATTAAAGTTACCATTTTACATGAAAGAGTTACTAATTCACGAAAAGATTTCTTGCATAAATTATCTAAAAGACTGATTGACGAAAACCAAGCAGTTTGTCTTGAAAATTTAAATGTCAATGGACTTCTCAAGAATCGCAGGTTAGCAAAACACATCCAAGATGCAGGATGGAGAACATTTAAAACATTCTGTGAATACAAGGCAGAATGGTCCGGTAAAGAAGTTAAGACTATTGGACGGTTCGAACCGAGTTCTAAACTTTGCAATGTATGTGGAGTATTAAACAATTCACTCACCTTAAAAGATCGAGAATGGACCTGTTCTTGTGGAACCATTCATGATCGTGACATTTTAGCCGCCAACAATATTCTAAATTTCGCATTTCTACCCTAGGGTCTAGGGGGAGTTAAGCCTGTGGAGATTGTGTAAGACCTTTAGGCAACGATCTTGGAAGCAGGAAGTCTTATTGTTTAAGATAGATCATGAAGGCTTGTCCTAGGTTAATCGTATTAGTCAAAATTAAACATCCAATCAAGTTTGCCCAATATACTCACTTAAATCTCTTGGTTTTCTCGGCATAAATTAATCCTCCTCATATGAATGTCCCATAAACTCACTATCGAGGAACGGTTGCGCCAGTGCAAGATTTTGAGTAATTAAAATTTGATTATTCGGGTCACAGTCTCCCTCTCTATTGTATGCGACAGAAGCTCTTAATAATCCGTTCTTTTTCTCAGTAGGAGTGCTCTGCAAAACGATCAAAGAATCGAGGTGGGCTAGTTTGGTGAAGGCTTCGGCTATTTGCAGACCGCTAATATTTTTCATACCTGCTCCCGTTCGGTTCGTCTGTGACGCAGTTAAAACTAAAATATTCCTTTCTGTGGCGATTCTGGAAAGGCTCTTCCAAATCTCATCAAGCTGAAATCTCACGTCATTTCCAGTATTTACAGAACGCAACACATCCGCGTAATCTACGATCAAAACGTCAGGATAAAAACCACTACTATATGCTAAATTATCTAAATCTGCCTCAATTTCAGCAACACCGACCCCGAACTTTGGATAACATTTTAATCGATACCTGTCATTTCCGTACATTAGCCCAAAACCTCGGCTCATATTAATTGCTTTATCGACGGTCAATTCTTCTTTAAATTGCGAAAAAAACCAATTGGCCGTTTGGTAATCTGAAGTTCCACGACAAGCAGTACAAACAACATAATCCTTCGGGGCATTTGAAAATTCTGGAATCTCTCCAACAGAATTAACGAGTGGAATTTTACTGGCTCTAATACTTTTAGAACATATCCCTAACTGATTTTTTTTACAATCAAAGCAACTAATTTCATATTCTTTTGATTCATCGCCTTGTCCAGTAATCATTTTAAGATCACGGTAATTAATCTTAGTGGCGGACATTTCTAGGTTCGTCTCAAAAACGCGTAGCCTGTTCATTCGAGCAACCAAGCCCAAAAAGTGCAGCATCCAGGTCTTGCCGCACTTTGGTGGTGCCATGATCGCAATCAACCTCCCTTTTTCCGGCTTAATTAAAGTACCTAATGGACCAGGAATGGTAAATAATATATCTTCTACTTTTGCCTTAAACGTCTCCTTGATAAAATCAGCATCATGAGGATTTACGCAACCAGAAGTCAATTCCGTTACTTTTCTATGATTCCTAATTTGTTTTTCTACTTCTTCTATTTGGTCAAGTTTAGCATAACTTGAGATATTATCAGCTAATTTGATATACGATTGTTTCTTAAGATATGGTATAGCTTGTTCAATGAAATATTTACTATTCCTTTTTTCTCCTTCTTCAATGAACTTATTCGATAGATTTTCAAGTAGGTCTTGTATAATCTCTGCATCTTCTGCTTGCAATTTACCTTTTTTAGTATTAAAAATATCCTGAATATATTTACCAGGGCTTGACTTATAATTATTATAATACTCTTGAATCCAAAGGAATATTTTGCGGATATGAGGGGTATCAAAATATTCTGGTTTGGCAATGGGTAGAATTGCTTTACAAAAATCATCATCGATTATGAGATTGATTGCTATATTTTTTTCTGATTCTTGGTCGATCTTACGTCCACTAATTGAAATTGCCATATATTATAAACTTTCCTCGTTCTGTTTATACATTTTAACCGCCTTTCTCTCCCAAGAATTATTATTAACCAACCTAATCACAAATCACAATACTCCTAGTTTTCCTATAATAATTTAGCGTTACATACCCATTATTCTCTAATGAACTAATTGCTTTGCTTACCGTTACTGGATTTTTATCAATTATTTTCCCTATCTCAACATTATTTTTACTGGATTTTTTGCCAGATAGAATTAAGTTGTAAAGGATTCTCTTCGCCGTTGGGCTTAAATTGTTATCATTCATGTAATCTTTCAAATAATTAACCTCCTAGTACCTTATCGGCATTCTTTGCATAAACTTTAATTATTTTATCTATCTTTAGTTAAAAATATTAAAAGTCTTTATTTCCTATTCTTATTATGTGGGCAAATGACGCAGTATCTTGTATCACATCCCTTATTCCGAAATTCTAAAACACATTCTACCTTGATTTTCATTTATAACCTCCTGTTTTAATTTCCATAATCCACAGCGACTATTTTACCTTTGTACTTACCAAACGAATCCAATTTAGGTTCTGCCGGAATTGTGTAATCTTCTCGTAGTAACCAATTCTCGGCATCCATTTCAAAGAATTCTTCTCTTGTTAAAGGTTCGCATCTAGGCATTACCACTAGAAATCCAAATGGAATATAAAATAAAACTGGGCAAAGTTCTGGTTGGTTAATTTTACTGAATTGAACTTCTTGCATATTAGCTAAAAGCCCCAATAAGAACAAGCGGAATTCATACATAATACTTGGGATTTTAAACGCATATTTTCCTATTAGAAATACTACCCTTGTTGTTCCATAGGCTATTCTACAATTTTTATGAATTATTGACATATTCATTTGTCCATAATCTTAGGGCACCAATTGGGCTTGACTAGAGTATCAGAAACACTCCCAATTGAATACGCATTATCATCCGACATGCAATAATTCTTATGGTCATTTTCTGTATCTTGGGATAAACGCTCACAGCCACCGCAATCTTTCTCCAACCCCTTTGCCAATTTAACAATATTAGATACTAGGTAATTAATTCTAGCATGAAAATTGACATTATGTAGATAATACTCTTTTGCTTTATGAGGGATAATATTTATAGATTCAGCAGTGCAAGTATTGACATTGATCGGATTCTCTTTTTCGTATTCAGTAAAAATCAATAGTTCTAGAAGTTTTTCTTCAAATTTATGGTAATTCATTTTATTTCTTTAGCCCCAAATCAATATAGTTCTCGACTTCTTGATTAACCAATTGATTTTTACAATAATTAATACAGCCGCTAGGTGGAACTAGTTCCCCGCCATCGACCCAACATTCGTCGGTGATTAAATCAAAAATCATGGAATTGACAAGCGGCAATTGCCCATAGGCATCTATCAAACCAGAGTTATGACAATTAAAAGAAATATTTAAATGATTTCCAGCTAGCATTGATAGTGGTCGTTGATCATCCAATTGAATATATTTACATATTAAGCATTTGTGGTAATTCATATTATTTTTACCTCTCCGCGAATGGTACTAAATATTTATTAAAATATTGTTCTGTTATTTGAGTGCATATTTTACCAGTATTGTATGATTCCATAAACCACAAATCCCCAGTATACTTACCGCAATATCCCATTGACACAGTATAAAGTTTACCATCCTTGATATTTCTATAAATTGTCATTTCTTTACCTTCTTATTCTCCTACTATTTCCTCAATAATTACACCAAAACCCTTACAATGAGGGCATTCTTTTAGCGGTTCATTAATCATTGTAATCAATTCAGAAAGATATTTGTCTATATTATTCTTTAAATCTTGATGGTCTTTACCTTCAAACCCTGGAAGAACAGTATACTTTCCGTATCTATCCTTATCGCTAGTCATATCAAATACTTCTATTTCTCTGTCCTTAATGAACTTCTCCTTATATTTCCTATTTTTATAAGAAGTCCCGTTATCTTTCTTAATCTCTATTTTATTATGTATGATATCATTAAGAGGAACGACCTTCTTTACAGTAAAACAAAAATCATAATCAGAAGTGACCCTTGCATATTTACCATTAATGTTTTGTTTGACATATTCTCTTACGATTTCATAGCTTTCTTTGCTTGATAAATTACAGGGTTGATTAGGAAGAGCAATAGACGGGAATACAATTTTGTCTAGTAATTGGTGCTGAATGTTTTCAATTCTAAAATTATTGTAATTTTCTAAGTTTTTAATATCTGGAATCTCTAAAATAGTTTTATAAGTAAATTCGATTTGTTCTTCTGCATCGGGTTGTTCATCTGACAATTCTTCATAGAATCCTTGAAGGTGTTTAAATTCAGATTTCCATTCACAGTAATCGTTATTCTGCTCCATTACCTCACTCTTTGGGAGGATTTTAGGGAGACTAGAAATATCTATGAATTCTAAATCACTTTTGAGTTCATACCTGTGATTTATTCTTGGTTGTTTAACCAGTTTATATAATGTAATTGGCTCTTCTTTTACGAATACCCAATTTTTATGGAACGTCGTTTCTGGACGTTCCCCATTAATGAAATAAGAATTTAATGCATTATTGTAATACGTTGAATCCCCATTAGGGTCACTTGAAATATAATAACCATTATTTGTTTTAACGCCAGTAATAATTAACATTTGTTCCCCTTATTGCACCATTTATTCACAAACGCTGCGTCATCAGTACTCAACATAACATAATTTTCACAATCAATCTCACACGCCTTAATAAGATTTCTAGCATCTTGAATCGATGTTTCATACCAGTATTTCCACGGTTTAGTCAACCAGAAATCAGGCTCGGTTCCATAGATCTTGGCATAAATAGCAGCTTCTTTAAAAGTCATTTTCTGCTTCTTTAAAAATACTCTTGAAAAGAATCCCGGTTGTTTTAGCATATAATATTTAACTGTTTTCTTAAATTCATCTCCTCTCTTCTTCATAAAAGCATGAATATAACTTGAACAAGCACTGTATATTAGGTCTTTTCTTACTTTCAATTGCGTCATCACTCCTCTCCCGTCTCAACGCTCATTGTTTCTTTATTACATGCAGGGCAAAGATAAACATCTCCGTTCGCAACTGACCTGCTATATGCCACGAAAACATCAAAATCTTCATATCCACAATGCTGACAATAAATCCATTCTACTTTCATTTATTTGCCTTCAATGTCAAACAATCCATTTATAATACTCTCCCCATATCCAGCACCAAGCAATAATGGGCTAATAATTTCTTCCCATAATTCTTGGATATTCAAATTGCCCTTTGGAATCTCAATACTAACAATGCCGTATTGTGTTTGAAGCGTTGCTTTTGTTCCTTTGAAATCATTTGTGCTTAACATAATTCTCCTTAATTAAAATTTAAAAACACATACCAACATAGACCCAACACAATAACCAATTAAATCTTCTGCGTCAAAATTCTTATCCGTTAATTCTTTAAGTACTCCTACAGATAAAGAAGTCAATACGGAAATTAATGCTGTTTGATACCAAGGCAGATCAGAATATTCAAAAATCCAAAATGTGATACCTGCCCCCTATTAAGGCATGTATTGGTTGGCCTAAATTCTTTTTCTCTACTTTCGTATTAATGTCACGGTATTCATTATCTGCTAAACATATATTTGTTGTAAAAAGAATTATTAAAATTGTTGTTATTAAAACTTTCATATTTATCCTATAAATTATTTATTCCCAAAATCCTTGTTTAACAAATTTACCATCTGGTGTGAACTCAATACTCGAATAGAAATTAAAATACCCGACAAATTTACTAGAATGATTTACACCATTATCGTCGTAATCATCTGCGCCGATTCTATAAATTATGGTATTGTCGGGAGAATCTTGATATTGTTTTAAATTGATACCAATCTGAAAATAAAACTGTTTGAATAATTCTAAATCTGTCATGGTCTGCTCTCAGATAACAGAACTTTCCGAGCTAATTCAAACGCGTTTACATATGCCCTTGCTTGAGCTTCGCATGAATCAAAATCCCCACTCAGACAAGATGATGTGCCAACTACTAATTGTTTCTTTAACGTCCCATCTTCTTGAATTCGGTCCGACAGGGAAATTCTGAGCATCGGACCCCATCCCAATTCATTCACTGTAACTTCGGTATCTATATGTTTTATTTCTAGTTCCATTGGGTTACCCAGTTTAATCAGATATATTTATTAATCATTTCAAGTAAGCAATGTTGGCAAATATCTAACCGTATTGTATTCCCATCACCGAATACACTACCATATCCACCTACAAAATTTACAAAGTGGAATTCTTGCAACTCAATCCAATTATCATAGTCATATTCTTTCTTACAAATATCACAAGTAATTAATTCTGGCCTTTTTACTTCTTCTGTATATGTTTTGTATCTAATCATTACACTCCCCTAATTTTCTGATTTGTCTCTTCATCCAACTTGCATTGCAATTCGTAACGCTCTCTAATGTATCTTCAAAGCAACAGGGAGCATCACATACAAACGCTTCGTGCTGTATATAACAATCTCTGCAATGGCAGAATTTATTTCCACATGATTTACAGACTTCTTCAATTTCTTTCGATTCTATATTCATTTTGGCTATGCCTTATGAAGATTTAAATATCTGGTAACAATTATTTATTGACGCGTATAAGAAAATAACAACCAGCGCCCACAAAATTATCGATACATTATTCCCTGTATACATATTGAATACAATAAAATATAACCCAACTAATCTAGAAAGAACCAAAGCTGACATTGTACCTATAAAATCCTAGCTGTATTGTCTTCAAACATGATCCAATCCCTTATAAATCAACAAACTTCGTTTCCACAACCGCCATAACGAGTGTCGTGTGTTTCATAAAACGTAACGTGCCACCAGAGCACGTTACGTTTGACAAGTTCCACACCAGTATTGATTTTCGTCTTGTGTGTCATTTCCGTTAGAAAATTTTTCTTTCTCAATACTTTTCTGTTTTGCGAATTTACCTACTACTGAATAGCTCATAATTTATCCTTTATCCCGTTTCCTTAAACAATGCTTACAAGTAACAAATCTCCATTCTCTGTGGGTATAGAAAGATTTCCCATCGTATAAAGCTTTTGCCCCCACACATAGGGGAGCATTTATTCTTGCATATTTCCCAAAGCCTAGATATTTTTCGGCGGTTTGCGGACCTTTCTTGTGGATTATTGGGATTTTATTCATAATCGTCCTCGTTGTAAACTTCACGTGCGGCTTGTTCACGTGCTTTACGGTACTCTTCCTTGTCACATGCCTTCAATATCCCGTAGTTTTTACCAAATTTATCACAGAGTATTTCAGTCATCCTATCCTCAATGGCCTCTTGCTGGGCCTCTCCGTGAGCAAAAGCAAAGTGCTCTTCCCGTATCCGAGGGTCAAGTTTAAAAAATTCTTCTCTAACGTACTCGGTGGCGTGAGACGCGGCTAAGATCAATCCTATATTTTCACAGTCTTTCGCGTTCATAATTTATCCTTAATATCTTAATCAATCAGAGATTCATAACAGTACGGGCATAACGGCCCATAATCCATGTGGAAATCTGTACATTGGTTGTGTAATTCCATAGTACAGTTATCGCAAAAGGCTGTTTCATCAATTTCATCGCCACAAAATTCGCACTTCTCTCCGATTCCAGCCATCACACCCTCACCCCTTATAAAAAATATGTTTCCCAATTTTGACTACAGGGTCACAAGACTTCGCCCACTTCGGGCTAACATAATCAGCATGATACGAAGTACAAGTATCTAATTCTTTTATTCTTAATCCCTTGTTAAAGTCTCTAGCGGCACGTTTACTCTCTTCCCATAAAACACCTTCTGGGTTTTCTCGTTCTTTAAGGGTCCAGGAGAATTGACTAGGAGAGTATACCACTTCTTTTACGGTATCGCCATATTTATTTGAATTTACTCTATTCAATGTCACTTGAGCAACAGCAATTTTGCCAGAATAATCTTCAACCCCGGATTCAAAATAAATATTTAAAGCAAGGATGTGTTCTTCTTCATCGGATAATTTTTTAGTATTTTCTGGGCTAATCCAATAAAAATCCAGGTTAAACTTTTCGTCTAATTCGTTTGTTAGGGTATTGACTTGCTCTTGGAGTGAATCGGCTTTTTTTTCGGATTGCATGAAGGCGAAAGCAAATAAAATGTAAAAACCTAGTCCGAATAATATTAGTGATTTGTTTTGCATAATTTACCTCAATTATTGATCGCTTCCCATGCACTAATTAATTTCTGAATTTGAACTTCCAGCACATCAAAAATACTCTCGTCTTTAATTCCATATACTTTAAAAGTAACCCATTCTCCATCTTTCGGCTCTGCACATAATTCTATTTCAAATTCTTTGTGTTCCTCACTGCTGTATTTAATATCCCACCCATAAACGAGGATCTGAATTCCTGGTTTATCATCGTTACATTTACATCTTGTCTCTGTATTATATTTCTTCCACCAATAAATATCTGCGTTAGAAAAGCCAGGTTTTACTCCACCATACCACCCCATTTCTTTAAATTTGTCGTTATAATTTTGCATTTAAGTACTCATTTCTTAGAAAGATAATAATTAATATCCCATTTACAGAATCCATGGCCATCTAGCATTTCTTCACATGTTGGAAGATCGCTAAATGGATGAAATTCCCCATTTTCAAATGTACTACTATTAATAATTTTTCTTCTCTGATTGAACACCCACTGATTCCTAATTAAAGCATAAGCACAAATAATTAATTCCACTACACAAGTAATCAAAAAAATAATTGCCCACATAAACGACTCCTTAATCAATCTTTTTGCATTTCTCGGTAATCTTCCAATAGCCCACTCATATTCTCTTCTATATTGATGCAAAATCCAAGTGCTTCCAGATTTAAGTAAATTTCTCCACATTTTTCACACATAAACCACGGAGATATTTTAACCTCTGTGTATCCGAACTTATCTTCTTCAAATTCCGTAGGCCCGCGCCACCTATTAAACCGCAAAGATAGATCATTTACTTTAATTTTCGCTCCGCATGAACAACACTTTCTTGATTTTTTAGTATTTAAAGGAAAGAAGTATTCCATTTCTGGCGGAACATTACCATATCCTTCGGTAAGCACTTTCTCGGCTAGGATGTAAAACCACCCATCTCCTTCCCACTCTGCGCAATAACATGACAAGCTCATATTTTATTCTCCAATTCGTCAGCTTGTTTTCTAAGATACGTTGCCTTTGCTGAATTAAATTCTTTTTCTGTTTCATAGGTGTTTAAGGTTTTATCACAATTCTTACATGATAAACACCAGATATACTTAGGTGTCCAATCCGAATAATGCGAAAAGCAAGAGGAGAACTCAACTTCTCCGTGCTGACATTTCATTTGCTTTAGTTCTTTTTCAATATAAAGAACACGATCAACTAAAGATGTTATTACTGCCGCTTCTTTCTTAGATAAGTACATAAACATTTAATCACCTACTCCCTCAATTTAACCTACATTTGTCGCCGTGCTTTTTATCGTTTAAATTAAGCGCCTATGCGCATCAAATTTTAAGCATCTGTATGGTTTATTGAACCCATTTATCAAATACAGATTCTATCTCTTTAAAAGAGTAATTACTTTCTACCATATTACAACCGCTATGTCTACTAAAATAATTCAGACAAAAGTCGATAATGTCAATTTCAGAATATTTTTCTGGAGGATATTCGTTCATTTATTTAATATACCCGCCAACTCCCTTTGTACTTAAATCAAACGTAACCCATCCACCAGTAGCCAATCGCCCAACTTGTACTTTTTCTTTATCATGGGTTTTCGTAAACATATAGTTCTGAATTTCGTCCACCTTGAAAAATTTAAAAACACGCTCATTAAATTCCAGCAATTCGCTACGCATTGAAGGAGGGAAATTAGGAACAATCGTCATAGACCAATCCTTCCAATGTGTATTCCACTCTTCGTGCATGGTGAAGAGGAAGCTAGTCTTTGACCGACTAAGAGCTAGCTTCTTGGCTTCTTCCTTGCTAAATGACTTTTCTTCAAGCTTAGAATACTTTGACCACCCGATACGGACTCCGTCATCTTGGCTCTTAATGGCGATAAAACACCCTACTGGATTCCCGTTTTTACGAATGTACTTAATTAGTTGTGTTTTCATTTTGCTTCCTTTAGTTTTGCTTTAGTTGATTTGTTTGCGGTTAATAAAATTTGAATAAGTACCGAAATTATTTTTTAAATCATTAAGCATCGTTTCGTCATTCAGCCCTTTTTCTTTAAAAACGTACTCAACATATTCGTGGTCGTATAATTTCTTTCTACGTTTATTTACTTCTTTAATTTTTTCGAACACAATATCTCTATCAATACCATAAGTTTCTAGAAGATATTTTGCTATTCCCGGATAAGAAATTTCTTTAAATTGGCAAATCGGGCATGAAGATTCAGAGTAGCAAGAATCTCCCCACCCGTTTTCCGATTGGTCTTCATTCAATAAATGCTCATCGCAAATCACATGGCCGTTGACACATTCAGCGAATCCTAAATCCTCTGGACTTGCATCCCAACCTGATTCAGTTGCACTACAAATTTCACAGACAAAAGAACTTGAACTTGAGTTGCTTACAAAATAGTTCCTGGATTTCATAATTAATAACCTCCCTCACTTTCGATAACAACCATATCACTTGAACCGATATTGTTTAATCCATTCTTGCATAGAAAGCTTTCTACCCCACCTTCTTTACTGCTGAACGAACCCATTAGAATTACCTTTCCTCCTTGAATAGCAGCCTTGGCCTGATTATATCTATCATCTTCTAACATCTCTTCGGCACTATAACAATATCCTTCCACAAAATAACGTGCTAATTCTTCAACCGTTTTAATTGTATCCCTTGAATATGTCCGCAAATCAACCTCAATTTCCAATTTAACCTTTGGATTGTCTCCGTTTACTGCTACGATAAATGAAGAACTTGAACTGTTACTGACGAAAAAGTTTCTCGATTTCATATTAATATCCTTTAATTAATGGTGACTGAATTGTCTATAAGTAAAATATTTTTCCCAATTGAAATCATGTTCAATTTCACGCCCTAATTCTGTATCGTCTCCGAACTCACCTACCATGAAAAGTTTATATTCTTTAAATTCAGAAATAAATTCATCTACTATTTTAACGAACCTAACTCTTACTTCTGGAAGGTCGAACCATTCTTTTTCTACCTTATATTTCGCACTATAATCGTCTTGTTTAATTTTTCTTTTCGTTATTTCATTATCGGCCCACTGTTTCATAGGAGTTGGCCTTGAAGAGTAAAAGAAACCATTCCCAGAACCATATTCTTCTGAATAATAAAAATTACTAGCCAATTCTGATAAAACATTATCTTCATCGTATCCGCTGATTTCTTCCCATGGTTTATTTTCTGCTGATTCTTTTAATTTTTCTAAATCTAATGGGAATTCTTTTAGTCCCTCAAATATTCCACGCAAAACCGAAATACTTACAGAATCTTGTTTATCGCCAAACCAAACATCTGCCGCTTCTTCTGGAGTTTCAGGAATTTTGTTTACTCCGATGATAAAGCTTGAAGAACTTGAATTACTTACGAAAAAGTTTCTTGACTTCATTTAAATCTCCTTTAATTACACATCAAAATATGGGCAAGACCTATTATTGCCTTGAATTTTATTTCGCTCAATACAAGTTGATTTCTTAAACCATAAATCCTCCAAGAAATTATTTACACCTGCCATGTCAATCCCATCCGTTTCTTTATTTGAAAAAGAACAAGGATGAAATACACCATTTACATCGATATAAGAGCTAAAAGATGCACTTTCGCAAGGCTCAATAGACTGTTCAAAATGTTTCAAAATACCCCAATCTCTAAACATATCCATCAATTTATTTGCACCACAAGAATCACAGCCATATCTTATGTCATTGAATAAACAGTACTTGACAATATGGCTAAATTTTTCAGTACTCAGTTTGTGGTAATTAGTCCCACGACCTTTCTGTTTTAGAGAAAGAAAAACAATCGCATTTAATTTCTCAAGTCTTGGATCACTCTTTATATCTCTGAGTGTTTCTAGCGTTTGTCTATAAGTTTCTTCGCTGATGAGCATATGCACATTTATTTGGGTCATACCTTTATCAGTCAATCGTTTAACGGCATTGTAACAAATATTTTTATCCGCATAGCGAGAAACCGCAACTGCTCCACACAGAGAAGAAAGTTTATCTACAATATCGTCCGTCAATCTATCGCCGTTTATTGTGACATTAGGGATAATTGTATTTTCTCTACAGTATTCCATCATCTTCCATAATTCGTCTGAGACATCTACATCGCCAATTCCAAATGCCGTTTGCGTAAGTAGGTGAATGTTGTTATATTTAGGAAATTTATCAATAATACTCTTGAAAGTATCAAATAACATGTGTTTTCCGTTAGATGTATTGGACTTATAACAGTGCTGGCAGCCAAAACTACAAATGCTAGATGCCTCTAAATCGAGAATAAAAGGCCCATACGGAGAATATTCGGGATCGATGCTTTTTTTCTCTCCCCATACTTTTGTATTTCCATTTTCCATATTAAAATCATAATTAACATCCGAACTTCTAAAAAACTTTTTATTTTTTTCTATAATAATAGTCGGCTTCATATAAGCACCATCCCTTTGTATTTAAGGTTTTATTTTTATATCTTTCATGAATAATTTTAGGGTCAAACACTTTATTTACATATCTTTTTAGAGAGGTATAAGATAAACCATTTTCTTTACAAAACCTTTTCACTTCTCCCTTAACCTTTATTATATCTCCGCTTGGCGAAACAAATACCCATTCTTTCGCATTTGGGTTTTTGAAACCTTGGGTATTATTCCTACAAATCTCTTTTAGCCTTTTAGATTTCTCCTGTCCGTGCAATTCATCAAATTTTCTATGATCGCCATAACGAGGATTCCCACTACCCTTCAACCTATCCTTGCGCCTTTTCTTACCTTCTTCCGAATTATACCCAGAAGTAGGATCTTTACACCTCAATTTATTTGCTTCTCCTATTTTTTTGATATATTGATTTGTTTCTATCGGAATCATCGTATATCCGGTTGGGACCATTCTTCTGTAAATTTGTTAATGGTCCTTTTTTATCTTTTAGCGTCCCAATTTCATTAATTAGTTTAGCCTCTATCTCATATGCTCTATATTCACTTAAATTTGTTTTTAACTTAACTATCTTGGGAGTAAGGCCGTCATTAAGGATAGATCTGATTTTATTGTCTTTTATAAAATTTTTATTTTGTTTTAAATTTGATTCATGAAGATGTTTTTATACCTGTAACCCTTACCTTTCCCAACATAAAAAATTTCTGGAGGATCTTTTCTAGGATCTAAATAAGCGTAAACATAAGACTCTCCCATATCGCTAGGAATAATCATCGTATTGTTACCATAATAAAATCTAAAAATCATTTTTATCTTTTCCCCATCTATCAAATTTTCCCGTAACCATATTAAAATCGTAATTGTAATCTTCTGACCTGAATTGTTTTACATTTCTATTAATTTCAAGTTTCATTTTGTTCTCCATAGTAAATTGTATAATTAATTTAACCCCCGTATTCAACACCCACAACTTACTAAACTACACCCAATAAGTCAAGATAATTATCCCTCAAATAATCCCTGATCGTTACACCATTTCGCAAAATTATCCAAGCTATAATCACTGCACAAATTTCCTGGGCAAATTTTCGAAACTTCTTCATTTTTACTCTTAAAGATAAATTCAAGGAAATATTGTGCTCTTTTCCCCTTTGACGCCATTGTACCGCTATACAACTCACCAGCGCACCACGAAGAAAATTTCTTTTTATTTTCTTTATAAAAAGCGTTTAACTTCTTCGTAGCAATCCTGAATTTATTCTCTTCAACAGTATCGAATTTAATTTTTTGAATATCCTCAATACCGTTTATCTTTTCTTTTTTGGTTATGCGCAAATATTCTTTCTTCAACTGAATGGTAACTTCTGGATCTTCATCATCCATCAAATACCCAGACACTTTAGCTAAATCTGGCTTCTTATCCAAATACTCTAAAAAGTATGATCGTTCTTCTGAACCATAAGAGTTATGTAGAAAACTAGGCAATCCCGTTTTTTGCAGCGCCTTCTTATACCCATTGAGTGGCATATAATTATAATTAAGAGCAGCTAAAGCGAAATTGTCAATACTTGTTTTTATTTCTTCTACAGTAAAAACTCTATCTGCATATTCACCAAATTTTCCATTTTTATCAAAGAAAGAAGCACTCAATAATTTCTTCAACATTTTTACTGCTTCTTTGTAGGTATTCGTATTTGGAAATTTATGGTGAACAATTTTTTTTGAATTCCAGTATTCAATCAATTCCAGTATATGGGCTGGTACTTTTGGCAATGGTTTAGGTGCTGGAGGTTTTTGTTTTAATGTTCTTTGAATTTGTTTTGGAATTGTAGGGATTGATTCAACTGGTTTGTGTTTTGGAGTTCCTTTAGGTGTGCGTTGTGGAATTCCTTTGGGAGTTCGTGTTGGCTTAATTTTAACTTGTTCTTCTAAATATTTGTTATACGAATTATCGTTAACAATAGAAAGACATTTTAAATCATAATTGTCCCCGTCAATCCTATAACCTAAAGACAAACACCAGTTGGGGGTATTTGGTAGCTTAGATTTCAGAATTTTTACACTTCCAATTGGCAGTTCGCCTTGATCAAAATTGATTAGAATTGGAACTTCAATAAATTCGCTCATTCAGATTCCCCAATCCCATGATGTTTCTTGTGACATTTAGTACATAAACAAATCAGTTCTTTTAGGTTATCTAACTCGTACCCTAAAATTTTATAATTACTATGGTGAGCGTTTAAGTCAAAACCTTTATGGTTACATAATTGGCACTTAAAATCAGCCCTTTTCTTAACTTCTGTACTGATAATCTGCCAATATGGAGTTTTTACATAATATTTATAAGCAAGATCTTTAGCTTCGTCAACAACCCATTCCCAATCAATTTTTCTCTTCATCTCTCGCAACAAAGAAAGTCTTTCGAAGTGTTTTACGCCGTTGTCTAATTTTATTCTTGGATTTAAATAATTAAAAATAAACTCATAAGTCTCTTCTTTTATCCTCTCTTTATCTTCTTCTATCCTCTCTTTCTCCGCTTTTTCTTTTTCCTCTTTATTTTTTTCAATAATATCCCAGCACGATTGACATATACCTGAACCAATCGTTTGTTTAAACGCCTCTTGAGGTTTCTTATTTCCCCTAATTGCGTTTATAAATTTAAGAATACTTATATTATCTTTAAATATATGGACTTCTTTATTGCATCTGAAACACCTATGGGCTACTTGAAAAAGGGAAGATTTTCTATTATCGAAAAGTAATTTGACCTTATCTTTGTGAAATTTTGCCATACTTACTAAGTCATTTAAATCAATTTGTTCATTATTATTAATTATCGGCGATTGATTTAAAAAGGCAAACACTAAATTTTTTGTTTCTTCTTCCACCTATTCGCCCCTTTCATACCTAAACTTTATATTATTTTGCCCAAGGGTAATAATCAATTCAGCCACTGACATTTCTTTCAATCTCTCCCAACTAAAGTACTGGACTGCTCCTCCAGCTATTTGTATTTCCGATAAAAGATTAGAAAGACAAGTTAGTGTTCTCTCTGGATCAATAATTTGTAATTGTTTCATTTATTCACCTTTTGAACCACATAATCCCGAAACCTTGACAGATCCGACATTCTTTGACTCCATTTACAGTATGACATTTTGAGCATCTTCCTATCCACAACCAAAATTCAGCCATCAAATTACGATATTTAAATCTCCAATAACCCAAGTCCAGCCTCCTCCACTATTGGTTGTGGCTTTTCTTTAGCTAAGTTCAATTTATTTTCTCTCATTTTAATTAAATTATTTATTTATACTCGCCTTTGCTTCCCGCTCCACAATCCTTAATTCATTTCTTTTAAATTCCAATTCCTTCTCTTCACAATCGGCAAGATACTTTTCAAGGTTAATTTTTGCTTCATCCCATTCACCAACTCTCAAATCCAACCCAAGCAAATCATATTTTACTTGATACCATGTATGAGAATATTTGCAGAATAAATCTAACGGAGCTTGTTGACATTCTCTCTTCATCTTATAAGGGATTAGATATAATTGCCATTGAGTCTGGTAGAATGTAACTGGTTTGAGATTATTCATTATTGTCCCCTTATTCACCAATTATAATTTCCATCATTTTACCCCCACAAATCCAAATTTATCTTTACCAATTTCCTTCCACATAATCATTTCTTGATCTCTAATCTTAATTTTCCAGAAACATACGGTTTGTTCCCTGACTTTCTTACCAATAAATGATTCGTCAATCCTAATTGTTTGACAATCAATCAACTTAGGCACATTAAAATAATATTCATCTGGTTCGGTATATTCTTGAGCTTCACATTTAGAAGCAAGGTACAGAAAAAAGAATAAGGAACTAAACCATAGCACAGCGCACAATGTCAAGTATTTTGTTCTCTGTTTCATAATTACTCCCTTATTTCCCTTGCAGCCCTGAACGCCATTTCTATTTTATCATAGCCAAAATTATATCCCATTTTACCAAACCAATCGCTTGGCTCGTATTTATATTTTATTTTCTTATTCAAAATAAAATCAAGATTATCTCTAACCGTATTGGAATCATGACACGCCTTGAACATAAGACATGCCGCATACGGATGATATTCTGTTGGAGTAGTTAGCATTCCACATTCTTTACATGGCGTTAAATCTTTAATTCTTCTTTGTTTCATTTTAATGATTCCAGAATAATTTAAGCATTTTTCTTTCTTTGTCAAAAGATGACCTGATTCTATTCATTTCTTCACCCATCCAGCATACACAAGCCATCAATTGCTCTTTATTTAATTCTTCGATACTGATACCGTACATGGTTGTGGTATTGAATTTATTTTTATATTCAATAATCAGTTCTTTAAATACTTCTTCTGTGTGGTTATCCATAAATTCTTGCCCTTGCCAATAGTTTTGCTATTTCTAGTTTAAAACAAAAACTATATTTACCAAACGTTACGGTTTCTATAACCCCATCTAAAATTCCAGCAGGACCACAAACAAAACGCAATAAATAACATTTTATGTTTGGTTCTTTAGTTTTCATTACTTGTAATTTCATATCGCCCTCTAAAATCAATTTTAAGACGTTTCCATTCCTTACCATGGCACCCTACACGGGACTATTTAAAAACAGTGTAGGGTGCCATGCAATCGCAAATTTGGCTATTCCTCGATATCACTCTTGCTTCTGACTCCCTCAACAACCCCTAAACAAAAGAAAACTAAAAACCATCCCCACATCAACGGGCCACCAATTACAAACGCTATAATTTTTTCATCTTTATGTCTAGCACTTGGAATTAATAAACAAGCAACAAAGAAACAAACCAATGAAACACCAACCCATTCAAGCTCCATTCCCCTCTCCCCTACATAGCATTTATTAGGCTCTATAAAACAGGAATTGTCTCTCCGTCTTGTTGGCCAAAGAAAACAACCATTGCTGGAGTTTCTTCACCATCCCAGACAAAATCTTTACGAACACATAATCTTGAACCAATCTGACTTTCAGCAATGCGCTCACATTCTGAAATAGCCTCGTTTCGGTGATCAAAGCCTATTGTGTGATGGCCTACTGATTTTGAACGAACTAGTTTATCTCCTGGTGAATAACTCGGTTGGGGAGCTTCCCGAAACAATATGGGATGAAATCTGTCCGTTTTTAAGTTATGTAGGTTTGCAACTACTGGGTTTATAAGCATTTATACTCCTCAAAAAATAAAATCACCACTTGAATAAATAAAAAGCCGTTACTATCTTTTAATCAATATTAGATAGTAACGGCTTTAGGAGCTAGTTTATTTCGTTATGCAGCCTTCGCATGTGTCTTTCCTAACTTCTTGGCTTTCATGGGCTTAATCTTACTGATACTGTTAGAAATATCAGCGAAGAACCCATTCTTACTTACCTGAGATACTACCCTTTTCTCAATAGCTGCCTTGATCGGGGTTTCAAAGACCAATTCCTTCATGGAATCAAATGAAACGTGCTGGCCCTTGTTGTTTTCCAGATCATAAGCCCTTTTGCCCTTACCGACTAAACGACTTGATGCTGTATACGGGATTTTGAGAAATTCAAAAACCTGATTCAGCCTTCCGGTAGTCAACCGGAAATTCTTGGAAACCCTCTCTTCTTGAATCTGATGAATGGTTTTTTCAACTACGGTTAGATTTGCCATGATTTTCCTCCTACCTGTTTCGGTTTAATTTTAACTACTCGTTTTAATTGCTAGCTCCTGTTTTAAACTTCTCTTGACTAAAGGATACTAAATGTTAGTTCTTTTGTCAAGGATTATTTTGTTTCTCTAATTTTCCGAGCTTTTCGTACTCTGTTCTAAGATTACATAATTCCTCTTCAAGGTAATCTATAATCTCCTCCATTAGACTCATTTTACAGATGATACAAAGACATGGCTTCGATGACAGAGGTGTCCCTCTGTCATCCTTATAAAGTATTTTAACTTCATTATTTCCGCACTCTAGGCATTCCATTATTTCACCTATTTCTTAATCGTAGAGTCAATCAGAAAATAGCGTATACTGCTACTCTCTATTATTCCAGTTTCTAGGCTTTTATATTTAATGTATCCATTTTTAATATCAAGAACTTCATTTTCAACTGGACATGGATTCTTAAATGGGTCATCTACACACGAATCATAAATCCACACTTGCCCTGCCGTAATTTTTTGTGTAGTAGATGACACTGCTATATAAACAACTACGATACTCGTGATGATAATTCCTGAAAACAAAAATATGCCCAGAAATACTTCAGAATACCGATTAATCTTTGCCATAATCATTCCTATTCCTATTAAAATGAGCAAGGCATCAGGTAAGTGTGATCCTGACCGCCTTGGATTATCTGGGTTCCCCTGTACTTGTCGGCCAACCTTTTCAGATAATTGGATGCACGGCATTTCTGCGCCCGTGCTCAAAACCAAGCTACCCTTTCTTAGAGAAAGACAACCGAATAGAATAAGGCTTTGCCTTCAATGGACGAAGAGTCTTAACTAATTCAGCACCTAAAATTTCCGCTGCATCTTTTACGGACACTTTTACAGTATCAAAAAAACGATCCGCTTTACCGATTTTATCCATTTCCTTAAATACTTTTTCTGGATCAGCGTCTTCTCTGGATTCACAGCTTACAAATTTAAGATAAGAATTAAGGCCCGGAATGGTTTCGGTTGCCCCGGCTTGCAATTCTGTTACGGAATGTCCGGTTTCAATGTATTTATTAATCTGCTCCTTTAAGGGCTTAAGTTTCTTTTCCGCTTCCTTGATAGTTGAATCAAGAACTTCGGCTTCGTCAATTAAAGATTGAATATTTATGGCGTCTGCTTTCTTTCGTGTGATTTTCATTTTGGTCTCCTTTTAAATTCCTCTTAAATATATCTTACGAACTTAATCCCAAATTGTCAAGGTAATTTATTCCTTACAACATTCTTTAACTTGAACAGGGGTTGTGCATCCCTTACAACAGACTCGATACCCATTATATTCCCCAAGAGGCTTCTTGTGCAAAGTACAATAAGAGAACCCGGCGTATTGGCATAAGTTTTTGTAGTTCTCTTCATCCCAAACGTGATTCTTATCTCCTGTGAATTCACAAAATCTGATTTTCTTTTTCATTTGTTACTCCAACAAAAAATTCATTTTATTTTCAGGTAGAAGAGGAGCACCAACATACTTACTATAAATTTCCTCCCCTTCAAATGAATCAACAATACCTTTTTCTTCTTTATTCAAATCTTTATAATTCTTCTGCCCATATGATCCCGGCAACCAGTTTTTACCAGCGCAAGCGGCCCTATTAAAACGAGCCAATAAATCCAAATCTTTAAAAGTCAAATGCAGAGTCCCTTTCTTATGGGCTGTGATTTTGAAATATTTATTTTCAGCCTTATTTTCTCCTAAATGGAGTGACTTTTCAAGAGTTTCCGCAATTCCTTCGCTAATGTCCATCCCATTGAAGTAAGACATTACAACATCAATATCCCTCAATGCTTCTCTTGCTTTATAGTCTAGCTTCCATTTGCCCCAATCTTGGAATGGGCCACCATACGAGCCATAAACCGGAAAGACAATCCTATGATTTACACGGAAGCAATCGTTCGTTTTCCATCCATTAAAGTAATGTACATTTTTAATATGTTCCGATTCGCTCCAATGGTGCTTCCTTGTAAAGGTATCGAAAACTTCAAGAATGGCTTGTGTTATAATATCGTTATGATTGCCGATTAAATTCAAAACAAATTGCCTTATATTGTCTTCTGTAAAATCCATTACCGTTCTTGTTTCAATTTCTTTTTCAAATTCAGACCTGCTCTTACCAGTCATTCTTTGTTTTACTTCTTTTAGTTCAAATGTCCTTCTCCAGAAATTTTTTCTAATTTTAGCAGTTACTTCATTAATTCTATCTTTAACCATTTCAGTTAAATTCTTAGAGGCGTTGTATCTAAGTCTAGTATCTTCATCGTTACATGACAAAAATACGTAATTTCCTACTTTGTTATAATTCCTGAAATAATTTATAATAGTATTAATACACAAATCAATGACTTGATTGTATTCATCTACAAGTTCCTGTACGCAAAGCCCCTTTGAAACTTCATAATTTGTTTCTGGATCGAACTCAATTTCTTTTACTGTATCAACACAACCACCGAATAAATCACTTTCAATGTCTCTCTTAATAGTAAGAGAAATTAAGGCGACTTCTACATTAGTCTTTCTCTCAGCATCAATAAATGCATCTTTAATGTACTCAATTTCCGCATTTAATTCTTCTAATTTTTGAACCAGCAATTTTCTTGTGCTAGAGAAAGGATTTTTGATACTTTCTGCATTGATTAAACAAATAATACTCCCAGAATAAAGTATCTCAATCGCTTTTAACAAATGCCTATCTCCTTCGCCAAAGGGGAAATTAGCGAAGATCAGATCAAATTTATCCGGCCCTGAGAAAGAGAGGAAATCAGAATCTATTACTTTAATTCCTTTCCCTCTAAGAATGTGTTGTAGATTTTCATCTTTCTCAATCGCGGAAATATCAATTCTCCGATTTTTGAATCTATCATTTAGTCTTTCTACAAGATCCCCCTTCCCGGCAGAAGGCTCAAGAATACTTTTAATATTTTTAGCTATATCTGGAGTGATTTTTGAGAGCATCTTAGAAATAAGATGCGGAGGGGTAGGGTAAAAATCTGGATTACTTGTGAACATTTTTCAATTCCTTTATTCTCATATCCGTCCAATAGCAAACATTTTCTCCAAAACACCCTTGCCAATACGCTTTATGTTTCGCCCATGCTAATCGCAAAGACCAACAGGAAGTATCTCTACTTGAACTAAATCGTTTCCGGTAATCGTATTTCATTTGGACTCCTTTGTATGTCCACAAAATGAACATTCCCACCAATTGGTATAATACCCGTCAACGGAATCGGATTGTTCAAAATCCATCTTTCTAAAATGACATATAGGAGAACTTTCATGGATTTTATTAGCCATTTCTATATTTACTTGATTCATTCCGTCCATAATTTTGAACATTTCATTGTCGTTCATTTTATTTCTCCCAACTAACTGTATCTTGCCATCCTTGGGTATCTTCTTTAGATAAATTGGAGATATATGTGTTTATTCCAGCTTTAATAAGATTATTTTCTAATTCTTTATTAGATAGTTTTGAGAAATGATTATCAATTCGTTCTATAAGTAATAATTCTTCTATTAATTCCCGGCAATCTGGACAACGCCTACATAATTCTTTTATACTCTCAAACCCATTTACTGTCGCAAATCTATGGTCTAAAGGTAGATAACTCAAATCAGGCAATTCGTAAGGACTGTTATGGTTCTTGAGTGTAGTGGCTAATTCATCATGCCTTGTTTCCATAGATTCAGGCTCAATTTGAACAACAGGGCTTATTCTACCCGCGATTGAATGGTGTTTTAAGAAGTTGTGCCTATGCTTGTGAATTTCGCCGTGTTCCCCAACCCTGTGTTTCTGGCACATAAATTCCGGTGGTATCATCCACATTCTCATAAATTACTCCTCATTTCTATCAATGACTTTCCAATAATAGCAGGTTTCTTTAGAGCCTATACCAATATCTCTATAAGCGCAACAACCGTTTGTTTCTAATAGACATGTTTCGTAAATTGTATGATCTCTTCCGTAAAAGTAGAAACACCCATATTCTGCTTTGTTTGAGATAGGTTTCATGGTTAACTCACCGTATATGGCGATTTTGTAGGAGTTACATCTTCGATACTACAAGAACTCAACAGCATACATATTTCTTCTGGTGTAGGATTCTCATCATCCAATTCCGCCATCCGTCTAAGAACATCTTTAAATTTAAACAAAGCATCCCATGAATCATCAAATGCACAAAGTTTAGGTACTTCTCTTCCAGCAAGTTTAATCCACTTAATTGAAAATTCCCCGGTAGTCCCTCCATCTTTATGATAAAACCCCATAGTAATTTCATCAATAATATCACTATGAAGTAAATTTGAGGGGCCGTAATATGCACGGGAAAGATGGATAAATTGTCTTTTGCAATCAGAATGGTCTTTCATAATAATCTCCTTAATTTGAGAAGCTCGATGGGAATTGAACCCACATTAACCAATATAACTTGCCTAGGTCTCAAGCTCACGAGCTTCATTTGTTAGAGATAGATTACAAAGTATTGAGGGATTAGTCAAGGAGAAATACGATAAGGGAATAAATGGAATTTATAGCCAGCCCATATTTTTATAAATAGAAATCCTGGAGATTGCATGTGCCGAAAGGTGCTTGTATGGGTCAAGAAAATCAACAAAAATAACTTCACTTTTCTCTTCAGTTTTCCCTAATCCGCGCCCCATTTTCTGTAAAAGTCGCTCTTCGCTCTTTTGGCCTGAAGAATTGATAACACAAGCCAAATCGGGAAGTGTAACTCCCTCTGTCCACACTGTGCTGGAGATTACACACTTGATTTCCCCACTCTTTAATTTTTCTTTTGTGTCTTGCCTATCTTCTCCACTTACCTTCCCTTCTACTGTTTCATGGATAACACCAATTTTATTTAAGCATTGAGAAATTAAAGAAATGTGTTCTAAATTATTACAGAAAATTAAAACAGTTTGATTTAAATCAACAATACTCTTTGTGTATTTTGCGATTATATTATTTCTAACAGTATTTTTAATAATTCCTGCTTCATAAATCTCCCTGTACGTCTTAAGGTCAGCAATTACTTTTGAAATAGGAACAACAAGCAAATCTACTTTTGGTTTAGAAAGCACTCCATGTTTTTCAATCCCATCTTTTACTGAAAGTTCCATAATTGTATCGCCTAGAAGTCCTTGAAGCATTAGTTGTTTATCTATCTTTTTAGGGAGAGTTGCACTGAACCCGATTCTGACATTTGCCATACAGGTAGAAAGGATTTTTTCGAGCGATCCCCCCTCTGCACTCATTAGATGAATTTCATCTGCGAAGAGGACATTATAATTCCAAGCTAGATCAATTAAATTTAATTTGGAATAAGTTTGAACCGTGCTGATAACAATTTTTTCTGTGATTTTTTTGTTCCCATCGCCCAATTTACATGCTTTAAAACCACATTCAACAAATTTAGCATGTATTTCGTTTACGATATCAATGGAAGGGGCTAGGTATAAAATGGAAGGGTTCTCAAAACAACTTGCGGCACCAATGGCGATTATTGATTTTCCAGAACGTGTGGCGGCATGTATAATTCCTCGCTGTTTCTCAACGATTGACTTAATTGCATCCAGTTGGTAATCCCTTATCTCTATCCCAATCAAAACCGGCTCTCTTATTATTACAAGCCTTTCCATTTCACCAATTAAAGAAAATGAAATACTCCGTTTCTCACAAAATATTTTAATTTTATCAACAAAACCAGCATAACACCAGAATCCAGTTTTCTTATCCCCGAAGACAAAACTCTTGTTATATGTCTGTTTTGTTTTTCCTCTTGGCCCACTGCGCCAGAATTCACACGGATAACTCAGACATTCTTTGACTATCTCATGTCCTGAGTTTATATTCACACATGTCGAGTCAACTATTTCTAATCTTACATTATCCATTTACGCCCTAACCCGTTCGGCTGTACCAACATATTCCATTTCTTCCCACTTCGCCCTGTAGTAAGCTTGAGCACCCCATTCTTTGGGGTCAGTAATAACCATGATACAAGCGGCAAACATTTTATTAGCAACTAATTCAGGATTGAGTTGGACAAGATCCCCGATTTCTAAATTTCTCTTTTCCATTTTATTCCTCTTAAAATATTAATTTAGCTGAAATTAACAATGCCCAGCCTAAAGCGAACATAAATGATTGGGCACTTGAGATATTTTTCTTAAAAATAAAACCACCAATTACTGGCACAGAATACATAATCCCTATAAGTAATCCCATGCTTGCGATAATATTATTCAACATTACTTCCCCTTACTCCTAATAAATTCTTTCCCTTCTTTAAGAGCGTCAATAAATGACTGAATATGCTCTTCTCCGCCAAAATAAATACACCCTTCTGTTTCAAGAGTATTATTAAACAAAATCTTGTAAATAGCAACGAATTTATTCTTCCAAGTTTCAAGAAAATTAAACCGATGCGGGTAAAATCCTACTGTTTTGTAGAAAGTGAGAGTCGGTAAAAAATCAGAAATTTCAAAATCAGCCCATATATCACACTCAGGGCTTTGGCAATCACAAGCAATTCTAAATGTAATTGACGGATCTTTACCATTATGTTCAGATGTTTTCATTACACGGTAAGATGTTTTCATTATTATTCACTCTATCTCTTGGATAGTAATTTTATATTTTTTACCGACTTTCAATCTATAAGCGCAAAACATCCCATCATCGCTGAAAATGCCAATTCCATCGGTCCATGCCCCTATTTCTGGAGAATCTTTCTTGACCTTCTTTGCTTCTGAAATAAAAACAAATTCTTCTTTCATTTTATTCGTCCTCTAAATGGCAGTCTTTATCAATGGCCAAAGCCTCTACCGACCTATCTAAATGATTGCAATAAAATTTATATGTTTCACAGTCGAAAAGACTACCATCAATCTTCTCGGAAAACGGACACTCTCTACAGCAATCCACATGTATAATCGCTATTTTCATATTTTCCCCTTAAAAATATCGCCAAAGATATCTCCTAAATCGTTCTTAGGTATTTTTGTTTTATTCATCATGTCAGAAGCCAAGCGTTTTCGGTTGCAATTTTCACATAGGCATACAATTCCAATTTTTAATTTGCTACCAGTTGCAATTTCCCCTAGATATAATCCACAGACACAGTATATTTTCTTAGACATGATTTGTATCCTCACCCTTTGGCGACTTCCTTACAAGCCGACTAAATTGCACAAAGAAAACAGCCTTACAATGGGAACATCTTGGAACTTTTAATACAAAATTTCAAATTATTCGATCCGCAAAATGGGCAAAATTCTACTAAGGGTTCTTTTAATTGTGACATTTTACTCTTCCTCGATAGACTCTTCTGATTCAATAGATTCTTCTGACTCAATACTCTCAAGTTGCTTATATAATTTTTGTTTAGTGAGCACATTACAAAGTATTGTGATATTTGTCAAGGGTAAATGTTTATAATATTAATTCTATTTGTTTATCTTGGTAAGTACACACAGTATAGGCTAACGCACCAGTCGAACAACCACCTTTATGCAACGCATCATATAGACCCGAAGAAACTATAATGCAGTTCTCTGGATCTAAAGCCAGACCCGGCTCTAGTTTCTTCGGGTCTATATGATGCGCTATGAGGTCATCATTAGGATGCGTTGAATCGATAGTACAGAAGTTATAACCATATTCCTCTCGTTGACGTTTTAAGTTCTCTTCTCTCCATATTGAAAGTTCGTGTGGTGTTGGTTGATTTAGATTTTGCCTTGTGTTTGGGTCAGATCGTAATTTATATAAAATACACGAATGCTTACAATCATCTGAACAATATAAATTGTGTTCTGTTCCCAAAGAATACCTCCAAGGGTTTTCTATTGTACTAATCCTACTCCACAATTGGTAACTAGTTGGAGGGAACCACTTCTCACACTTCTTGCACCTTACATCAATTCCAAGTTCTCCATTTATCCTGTCTCGAATCTCTTCTATTTGACAAAATAAGGGGTATTTGTCTTGATAATCTTTGACTTGCAGAGTAAATCTTTCTTTTGCTTTTTCGGAAGAGTAACATCCGCAAGAAGTCGTCGCCCCAGTTCTTAAACTACCTAATTCGTATCTTCCAATATTCCCATCACAAGAGCACTGAGCTATTACTTGTCGCGAATTATTAGCCCCTCTCTCAACTTCACCTAATACGGTCAGTCTCCCATATATTTCCCCTATTACATCCTCTCTTTCTCTTTCCACTTCTTTTTTAAAACAACCACAGGATTTAGATTTTCCACTATTTAGATCATACAACCTAACATTCTTTACCGTTTTCTCAATGCAGTCGCATTGACATAATATTGTTCTATCTTTTCCCCTTGCTACCTCTAGCTCTCTGATCACCACCCATCTACCAAACTTGTCTCCTGGATTTATCTCGATTTTCCTAATTTTGATATTATTCTTATTGAGAATATTCCTTATCGTTAAGGGGTGTATTCCAAACATTTTCCCTAATACAGGAGATTTGATATTTTCTTCTGTATATAATCTACATACTTCAATAATCTGTTCATCGGTTAGTTTTCTTTTACCCATTAATACCTCCTTCAAAGGAGAGTGATAGTCCTCTTAGTACTTCCTCCATTTTCAATTACAATTACACCCTGTTGCCTCAATAATCCAATACACCTCGAAACAGAAACCTCATGGACACCAAGCTCTTGAGCAATTTTATAATTACTAATTTTAATCTGATTGTTTGAATCTAAATTCTCTTTGATGAAACGTAAAACCATTTTTGTGATTGGTGTCATATTTCCTCCTTAATATACCTTATCGGCATAACGAGTGTAAAACTTTAACAATTTATTTAGGTTTAGAAAATATTTTGTTCAATACCATTCTCAATTATTCATCGTTCTTTAAAAGAAATTCAGGGTTGATAGATTTGAAAGAAATTTTATCTTCAGTAATATGTCTGAAAACCAATCCTTCAGCAATGGCTTCCTCATTCAATGCGCTTTTCATCTTAGATAAATTTACGAAATGGCGAACATCATGAGCATCACCATCCATCATCAACAAAGAATGATGCGGAACTTCTTTCAGCCCAAGATGAATGAATACTTCTGCTTTCTCACGTTTACTCAAATACCTCTTTTCATCAATATCATAAACAGAGAAAGCAAAGAACTCGATACCCTCCAATTTATACTTGTTCTTCTGAATTCCTTCACCTACAATTTCACCTTGAATCGCTATATTCAAGTTAAGGTTTTTTAATTTCTTCTTGAATTCATAACGCTTGGCAATCGTCCACCAAGTGGAATTGTTTTCATTCTTGATCCATAGATTTCTTGAACAAACACCAAAAGCATTTCTAATCCATGGCCTCCACCATTTATTCAATTTCTTGTTATAGAAAATAGTAAGAGACTGACCATCAAGCTTTTCTGTTGCATAGAACGCATGACCATGATACTTCCTCGAAATCCATGGCATGTTCTGAATTCTTTCTTCGTCGGTCTTAGGTATCCATTCAGGGAAATTACCTTTGAGCTTTGGGAACAGAAACATATACCCTTTACGAAACAACCAGAACTGCATCCCGAATTTCACGAACTTATTATTGTACTTAGGTTCGTTTGATTCTTTTTCAATCTTCATTTCAGGATCGTATTTTGTAACGCCAATAATTTCTGAAATATCAGTGCCTTCAACAAAATGTTCTTTGTATCCAAATTCCTGAAGAATTGAAACTGGCAGAGCTAAACCCTGTGAAATTTGCTTACGCAATTTTATTGTACGAACTCTATATTTTCTGGGCTGCATGAACTCAAATATAAGATGCCTAGGAAGTTGAGAGTCGATTTCAAAATAACAACAAAAATCTCCAACATTGAACTCGCCCTTCTTAACCACTAATTCCCAACCAAGAATTGTGGCCTTCTCAATCTTATCAGCCCCTTCTATAGGTTCAATATTAGCAATTCTCTGTATGGTTGCCAAATGTCTCATTTATTTCAACTCCTCTCAATACCTACAGTTTCATTTATATCATTATCACGCAACCAAGCCCAATGATAATCATCCGTTTCAATAACGCAATTATATTCTCTCAAAACAGCGTTGATTTTATCTTTACATTCTTCAAGATCGGTTCTTTTATTCTGCTTTGAATTTTTCATTTCAGCCCTGCATTTCATAATTTTTCGTAAATTTCTTGCTTTCAGAAGATAAACAAATTCTATATTTATTTTCATCGTACTTGATTTTACCACGCATTGTAATAGCAGGTAAGGTATCATCAACCATAACCATATCGGTTAATTTGTGATAATCTTTAATCACTTTATCCGATTTTATTCTATCTGAAATCTTGAGAGTCACCCTACCAGTTGCTGGATTAATGGTAATCTTAGAAGACGCAGAATCAACGTATAGAATTTCAAGAAACCTTTCGCTAACTAGTAATACTATTCTATTTTGGACTTCAATATATTTTGCTTGGGATTCAATCTTTTCGTCCCTGAGCCTAACTTGCTTTTCAACGTACTCAAGAGTACCAGGAGAGATACCCATTACTCTTAGGTGTTTCTTGATCTCCCCTAACGTTCTTAATCTGGTCATGGTAAATCTCCTTGGTTAATGGTCCAAACGGAGGGAGTCGAACCCTCAATCCCATATGGGCGGGAGATTTTAAGTCTCCAGTGTATCGCCAATTCCACCACGCTTGGATATTAGGTCACTTCACCTTAGACCTTTCCCAAAGTTCTTTTACTTTATTCAAATGTTCCTGACTTTGTGGCTTGCCTTGAGTATTAAGTCTCAAGAAATAACGATATTTTTGTTCATTTGTCAAGTTCTTAGTTTCTCCCCATGATACAGGAGAATTTTTAAATTTATTTTTAAGATAAAGAATTGTTAATTAAAATTTTAACTTTTACCTTGACTAAATACTCAAGAGCTTTTTGGTATTTCATACATCTTTTAATATCTTCACTCGTAGCCTTACCATCTAGCCTTGATAAATCCAAATTATCTTTTAAATCTTCAATCTTCACTGCTCTCGCAATTTCATTTTCGGAAACTCGTTTAATAAAATCCATATAAGATTCATTTTCTTTTCTTGTAATTGCTAAAATTGCATTGAGAATATAATTACTAAAGTTATAAGATACATCATTAATCTCTCCCCCATCTTCTAATATATCATGAAGGATTGCCACAATTCGATATTTTTCATCTTTAAATTTACTTGCAACCCTTAACGGATGGAAGATGTACGGTTGTCCACCTTTATCAAGTTGGCCTGAATGGACTCTATTTGCTAAATCGATAGCTATATTTATTTGTTTCATTTTTTACTTCCTTAGTAGCAAAGAATATCTTATTGCGCACCACCAATCATGTTTCCCAATTTCATAACCAAGTGATGTCGCATAATCTGCGGCAATTTGCCATTCTTGACTGCTCACATTTGTATATTTCATAACTATTCCCTTCTATGTAAATTCGATTACAAAGTGGATATTGCTTAACTAATTACCCGTGGATATCATAGCCAGCAAATCTATTTACCAATGTTGCGTGTCCTTTAATCTCAGGATGCTTTCTCAAGTGGCTCCTGAAAGCTCGGAGTGTTCTGCATGGAGCGCCTGAACTATAGAATTGTGCTCGGTCCATTTCCTCGGACTTCACCCATTTTCTGTCTTTATATGACCACCAAAGGTCCAGATCAATGTATATCCACATAAAACGGCTATGCAAGCGTTGGCCTTTCGGCTTATCAAATTTCATATATCGCCTACTTTTCTTTAGCGGCACAATCTACACGGGCGATTGAACCATCCAAGGAATATTTATATATCAAAGCTTTCATACCAGCATCTTCACATTCTTTAACGGCCTGGATAGTTTCCACTCTTGTCATAGGTTTACCACACCCAGAAATAAATAGAACTACAAGCAAAATAAGAATAATGTTTATAGTTTTCATAGTTTGTACTCCTTAATGTCATTTAAGCAATTTTAACAGTATATCTCTGTTGCCATTAAGCCAATCCAACATATCAACACCGTCAACTCTACAACAGATATGATCGTCGTACCATTTTAAAAACTTAATTTTCTCTTCATGGGCCTCTGCGTCGCCCCTTACTTGAAATATTTGGCCGTCTTCTGTTTTATAACTTTTTATCTATTTCATAGATTACCCTAAAAAGTTCGGCTAAGTCTTGAAGCTCAGAAAGCACTTCACTAAAACCAGAAG
>Ga0172380_10000162_pt1 | contig 144323 bp, 174 predicted proteins | sample Leawe162metaG_FD_119747 | JGI IMG/M metagenome (GOLD analysis project Ga0172380, IMG submission 119747) | Leachate microbial communities from a municipal landfill in Southern Ontario, Canada - Leachate well 162 metaG | ecosystem: Engineered > Solid waste > Landfill > Unclassified | place...
AGCGCTGAATGCTCGCTCGCTCGCATCCATCGGCGTTCGACTGCGCCGAGGCGGCTTGTCTCACTGCTGCCCGTTCGAATCCTCTTGGCGCAAATGAAAAAACCTAGTACCGCCAAGGGGATTCGAACCCCTGATTTCCAGGATGAGAACCTGGCGTCCTAGACCGGGCTAGACGATGACGGCATATGTCTTGTCCTAATTTAAACGTAAAATCAGTCTACACCACTTCAGGCAGAAAATCAATAAGCCCTGCAAAAACGGCATCACGCCGATTTCCAGGGAATCTCCCGCCAATGCTGGCTCTGACGGCATAAGAGCTTTCCAGCCTCCCCCGGATCGGCCATGATAGCTTCCACGACTTTTTCCATCCGCATACCCTGCGAACCTTTGACCAAGACCAGGTCGCCTTCCTGGATGATTTCCCGTAATTTTTCCCCAGCCTCAACCTGGTTTTCAAAATGGAAAATATTTTCTTGGGAAAAACCATTTCCACGCAATTCATCGACAGCCGCCCGCATCCTTTTCCCAACCGCGAAAAATAAGTCGCCTTTGATTTCCAAAAATTTCCGGCCCACAATCCCGTGCTTTTCTACCGATTCCTCCCCTAATTCCAGCATATCCCCCAGCACGGCGATTTTTCTGGAATACTTTCCGCCAGAAGCGGCTATTTCACCCAACGCATCCAAAGCCGCCAAAGCTGAAGTAGGCGAAGAATTATACGTATCATCGATTATCAAACTGTTTTTTATGCCAGTTATCAGATTCATCCGGCCGCATGGCAAGGAAAAATTTTCCAAAGCCGCCCCCGCTTCCACCAAATTTATGCCGAATCCCGTTCCTACAGCCACAGCTGCCAGCGCCGAATAGATTTGATGCCTGGCCAGGATATTATTCAGCCGCAACGGAATCGTAGTGCCCTTGTAATTCAACTTGAAACTCAAACCTTTCAAAGCCCCGCTATAGTCATCCGCATAGCTGAAAGATATGTCGGTAGCCCGCATCTCAGCCTCTTCGGAAAATCCGAAAGTCACCGCATCGCACGGCGGATTTATTTTGGCTACATACGGATTGTCCACATTGGTTACCGCCAATCCCTTCGGACCCAATTCTTTCACTAAGACGCTTTTTTCCTTCGCGACACCTTCTATGTTCTTGAAAAATTCCATATGGCTCGATGAAACATCGGTTATCACGGCTACGTCAGGCCGGATAAAACCGGTCAGATATTTCATATCCCCAGGCCGGTCAGCCCCCATTTCCAAAACTAACACCTCCGGGTATTTGATCGGTGCCAGCACAACCCAAAACCACTTTAAAAAAACCGCCAGCCATTTCCAAAAGGAATCCTCCCCACTATCCGCACCGATAATCGTCAAAGGCAACCCGATTTCATTATTATAATTTTTATCCGTCCTTCTGACGCGGAATTTGCTTTTCAAAACGGAAAAGATGGCTTCCTTAGCCGAAGTCTTGCCTACCGAACCGGTGATGCCTACGATTTTCGGATTATATTTTTTCAGCACCAAGCCAGCCATCATACGAAGGATTTTTTGCAGTATCAATATTTTATATGATTTGTTATTCACCATCACTTTTGTTTCTTTTTAGGTTCTTTAACTTCGGACAGAGGCGCATCCGCGCTATCAGCCACCGCTTCAGCGCCATCCTCTTCCTCCGAAAGCCGGCTTAGCGTATGGTATCTATTGAATTCATCCAATTCCTTTTGCGTATATTCCTCCGTCGGCTCGACATTATAATATTCCAACAAAAACTTCATCAATTCGCCGAAAGCCGGCGCCGCGCTCGACTCGGCCCATTCCACGTTTTTCGGATTATCCAGCTTCACGACGATGACGAATTTCGGATCATTGATCGGAGCGAATCCGGCAAAAGATCCCGTTGATTTTCCTTCCGCATATTTTCCGGTTTCAGGATCGACCAATTGCGCCGTGCCCGTTTTGCCGCCTACCAGAAAACCCGGCACATCCGCACGCTTGCCATGTCCGTCCGTCACCACGCTGCGCAACATCTCAGCGGTCTGCATAGCGGCCTGGGGAGAAATGACCCGGCGGACTTCCTGCGCACCCACAGTATCCTCACTGCCATCCGCATGGATTATACTATCGATTATTTGCGGTTTCATCAAGGTGCCGCCATTGGCGATGGCGCTATAAGCTGCCGCCAATTGGATCGGGGTGACCGTAATACCCTGTCCGAATGAGGCCGTAAAGAATTGGATATTACTTTTTAGATTTTTCAAATTATTGACATTGCCTTTAGCTTCTCCGACCAATTCTATCCCTGTCTGGCTCCCAAAGCCGAACCGCTCGACATAGTCGGCAAAATTTTTATTGCCTAACAATTTTTCCACATATATGACCCCGGTATTCAAGGATTTTTCCAATACTTGGGTCATAGTCTGTTTGCCATTGGATTTCAAATCGGAATTGCGGATGTTATAGCCAGCTTCTTTGACCGATCCCGTATCGACATAGGTCGTATCCGGAGAAATCTTGCCGCTATCCAAACCGGCCGCGATCGTAATCGGTTTGAAAACGCTTCCTGATTCATAAGCGTCATTCACCGCCGGATTGCGGAACGAGTTCAGGTCCTCGGTCTTGGCATAATCATTCGGGTTGAAAGTCGGATAGCTTGCCAGCGTCAATATTTTTCCGGTATCAGGCTCCATGATAACGATTTGGCCTCCCTCTGCCGCATACCGTTCAGTCGCGCTCTTCAGGATTTTTTCAGCTTGGTATTGCGCGATATGGTCCAGTGTCAGGATAAGCGTATCGCCATTCTTAGCTTGTGAAATCTCCTTTTGCCCGCCGCCTATCCAGCCGCCGGACGCGTCGCGTTCATGGAAAAGCGACCCCTCGGTCCCTTTCAATTGATCGTCAAAATAAGCTTCCAATCCATAGCGCCCTCCCAAAGCATCACCCTTCCAGCCTACGAATCCCAGCGCATTAGCTGCCAATTCAGAAGAAGGATAATACCGATAATTCTCATCGGCCAATCTGATGCCCTTCAAGTCCAAATCCTTGATTTTTCCGATTTCTTCCTCATTCAAACGATGTTTCAACAATTCATACATATCGTCCTTATTTTCAAACCTGGTTTTTAAATCCCCAGCGTCCATTTGCAAGATTGATGCCACGGAAATGGCCGCTTCGGAAGAGTTCTCGATTTCCTTCGGCACGGCATACGCCATTTTGGTTTCGCGATTAACGGCCGCCGGATACAGCCCAGCCCGATCCTTCATAAATATCTCTCCGCGCTTCGGAACCAGGTTCTTGAAAAAGGAATGCTGGCCCTCAGCCAAAGCTCGGTACTGGGCGCATTGGAGAACCTGCAAATCATAGAAACGCAACAAAAGCACAAGCGCAAGCGCAAAAAACAAAAAGGCCAGCGCATTTATCCTCCAGTTGGAAATCCCCTCGGATTTTTTCTTATTTATAACTGATACTGACATATAGTAAATAAAAAGTCCTGCTTAAAAACCAACAAGTCCAAAATCTCCATCGGATCACTTCATTGCCACAGGCCCATTTATTTCCACATAAGTCACCTCGCCCGAATTTACCAAATTCAAATCCTGCGAAGCTTTTTCAATATTATACATCGAGCGCAGTTCGACCTCATGGATTTCCATCTGCTTGCTTTCTTTATTCAATTCTTGGATCTTTCCTTCCAACTCCCGGATCTCATAACCTTTGGTCGCGATATCATTGACCTGGTACAAATAGAACGCCCCGCAGACACAAGTGCCCAGCGCTATGGTGAAAACCAGCGACATCAAATTGATTTCAGCCCGTCCGGCCGCGCCGATCTTCCCGCTTGCGGAAAAAACGCCGCCCAAAAAAGCAGAAGTTTTTCGCATCCGAGTCCGATCAGGACCCTTGGCTGATTTGTTCAGAATCAAAACTCGCGACATTTATTTTCAGTCCCCCTGAAAATTTTTTTATTTATTTTTATATTTTGCCGATGCTTTCGCATTTCCCGCCCTACCCTTGTATTTTTTCGCAAACTCTCAGCTTGGCGCTCCGTGACCGAGGATTGGCCCCTATTTCATCCTCCGTCGGAATAACCGGCTTTTTTGTGATTATCCTGATTTTCGCCTTCTGGCCGCACTGGCAGACTGGGAAATCCGGCGGGCAAATGCATCCCCTAGCATTTTCCCGATATATATTTTTAACTATCCTATCTTCTAATGAATGGAATGCTATGATGGCCAGCCGTCCTCCGATCTTCAAGGCATCAATCGCTTGCGGTATGAATTTTTCCAGAACATCTAGTTCCTTATTAGTCTCGATCCGCAAAGCCTGGAAGGTTTTCGTCGCCGGATGGATCTTGCCATGATGGAATCTTTCCGGTATCGCGTCATTTATGATTCCGACCAGTTCGCGCGTCGTCTCGATAGGTTTTGTTTTCCGCCGGTCGGCGATCCTCTTGGCGATGATGCCAGCGAATCTTTCTTCCCCGTAATTTTTCAGGATTCTGGCAATTTCTCCTTGCGTATATCCGTTCACCACCATCTTAGCCGTCAGTCCGCCTTCGCGGTCAAGCCGCATATCCAGCGGCGCGTCCTGTAAAAAACTCATCCCGACTGCCGGATCCTCCAGTTGTATCGAGGAATATCCAAGGTCCGCCAGAATCGCATCCACTTTCCCAATCTCCAACTCCTCCAAGATATTTTGCAGATTCACAAAATTATCTTTGACCATGATCACGTTCCCATTTTCGTCAAGCAATCGCTTACGGAAAGCATCAATCGCCTGTGAATCTTGGTCGATGACAATGAGCTTCCCTTCTTTGCCTATAATTGTCAAGATCTCACTGCTGTGTCCGCCTCCCCCCAGAGTGGCGTCCACAGCAACGGATCCTTCTTTCAAATTGAGACCTTCGATGCTTTCTTTTAGTAAAACTGATTTATGAATTGTCATCCGATAACTTCAAATTTATAAATTTCTTAGTACACTCCCAACTTCCCTAACTGCTCCGCTATTTCATCGGAATCTTTCTCGGCTTTAGTTTTATATTCATTCCATTTCTTTTCATCCCAGATTTCCAAGCGGTTATACAATCCGGCAATCACTACGTTTTTATCCAATCCTGCATAATTTTTCAAATAATCCGGAATCAAAATCCTTCCTTGCTTGTCCACATCCACATCCACCGCTCCGGCCAGCATCAGACGGGTGAAACTCCGCGTACCGGCTTCTCCGACCGGCAGATTTCCGAGTTTTCCGGCCAATTCTTCCCAGGCTTTCATAGTGTAGATGAACAAACATTTGTCCAATCCGCGCGTGACCACGACTTTATTTTTCAGTTCCGCACGAAATTTGCTTGGCACCGCCAATCTTTTCTTCTCATCAACCGAATGTGAATATTCTCCTATAAACAAAGTTTTTCAATTATGTATTATCCACTTTGCCCCACTTTATATCCCTATAGCCCTATTTTACTCCACTTATCCACAATGTCAAAGCCGAGTTATCCACAGGCTGGCACGAAAACGGGCCTGATCGTTTTCGATCAGGCCCGATGGGATATTCAGGATTTTACACTCAGTGGGAATATCTTTTATTTTTTTTACGATGTGCTATGATCGCCAGCCAGGTTATGCCAGCCAGGGCGGTTATGATCGCCAAAAAAAGCAAATTTATCTGGTTCAGGTAGGCCGAGACGGACGATTCGCCGAAAAAATCTTTTTTAATCCGCGGAACGGCCGCGATCGCCTCCACTGCCCCGCCTATCGTAAAGGATTCCGTTTCGCCGACAGCCAAAGCATACTTGCCGGCATTGCCAGGATTGGAAACCTTGATTTCATATTCCCCCGACCCGACCCGCATCCTATATTCAGGACCTTTGAAATAATTGTCGCCTGCGAAAGGTTCATAAAAATTCGTCCATCGGAAATCCGCGCCATCCGACGCTTCCAATAATTTCCCATCTTTCCTGATTTCAAAAGAAATGTCTTTCCGCACACCTGGCACATCCGGCACCAAAACATTGACATACAGGTTGAACGGCTCGCCGCTGCGGATCAGAAAAAGATCGGGTCGCCCTTCCAGTTCACCATAATAAGCTTTGGAAATTTCCGGTCCATCCACGCGGACATCGGCTTCGCCGAAAACGGCCTGCGGCTGATGCGCTTGCGAAACCCCAGTGCCGAAAAAAAATCCTGCGAAAAAAACCGCGACTACTAAAAATCCATATTTCATTTTTTCATTATACCACTAAGTAGCGGTTTCCTGAACTGAACCGGAACGCTCCGTTTGTTTCCGTAACCCGGCTATCCGCCATCCGCCGACTTGCCCTTGTCGTGTTTGATCATATAATCGACATAGGAGAAGATCGTCATCCCGCTCGGATATTCCTTCTTGAGTTGCAGATAAAATTCGCATTTACCGCAGAGCTTTTCCTTGCTCGCAAAGGCCTGCCGGCACTCCCCGTCACACAAGGTTCCGATCACATAGATGCAGGCCCGGCCCCCGTTTTTCCCGTCGCAAAAACCGTCCGCTTCGGCATTGCAAGCGGCCGGACAAACCCCGTCTTTGGCCGCATTGAATCCGCCGATTTCCCGGCCGCATTTTTTGAATTCCCAACAATTTTTCTTCGGCATATCCATTTGCGTTATTTAACCAGCTTAGGCCAAAATCCCCGATCAGCAGGCCTTTTTCCCATACTTAGAAAATTCGACCAGAAGTGATCGAAGTTCAATATCCTGATATTTTTTTTATTGCCGGCAATATGCGAAAACCTTGATTTTTATTAATACAATATAACGCTTGCGTTTATTGCGCCTCCATGTCTTGCGCCATTTGCAATATAATTATATAATATTTGTATAGACTCATAGAGGTTTTATATAACGTAGTGGCGGAAGCCGCGCTGCGAACCGACTATGGGTATAAAACAAAAACAAACTAATAAAAACAAATGGACGATAAAGATCAAATTGAAAACCAAGCGGAAAAAATCAACGCCTTGCGCGAGATGATTTATAATTCCGAAAAAAGCTTGCAAGCCGCCAAGGCTATGTTGCTCCAACTGGAAGGGAAAAAGAAAGTCGGCCGGAAAAGGAAAATCGAGGAGGATGGCGACGGACGGATCATCGAAGGGACTTTCGATGGACAGATTATGATCGGCTTGGACGGCAAGCAATACCCCGTTCCCGCCAACTACGCTTCCAAGTCAAAATTAATCGAGGGCGATATGCTCAAACTGACCATCACTTCCGAGGGTTCTTTTATGTACAAACAGATCGGACCGGTCGAAAGGAAGCGGTTGATCGGAATCGTCAACCAAGATGCCGATGGAAACTATTTCATAACCGCTGACGGCCAGCCTTATCGCGTCCTTTTAGCCTCAATCACCTATTTCAAAGTGGAACCGGGCGATGAAGTCACGATTGTAACGCCCCGCGACATCGAATCGGATTGGGCTTCCATCGAAAACGTGATCCAAACCGGCAGCGCTATGCGCAATTTCGCGGCGATGAACAGCAAGAAAAACCATGCCGATATCGATGACATCATCAACGACAAAAAACCTGCCAGCTATGATACCCGGAAAACACAGATAGAAGAATCAGCCCCTGAAGATAGGACCGGAACAAAAAATGATTCCTCAATCATCGACGAATGGATGCCGGACCTGGAAAAACTCCGGGAAGAACTTAACAAACCTCTCAACGAATAACCGATGCAAACAGAAAAAATATTCACCCGTTTCCCCTTCATCAAACAATTCGCAAAATTTTTCGTAGTCGGGATAATGAACACAGGCGTAGACCTGGTCATTTTGAATATCCTGATGTTTTCAACCCGGCAAACCGAAGGGATATTCTATTCCTTCTTCAAGACGCTATCCTTCCTGGCCGCGGTCATTTTCAGCTATTTCATAAACAAACATTGGACCTTCCAGGATAAGTCCGATACCGATGCGCACAAGAAATTCTACCAATTCATCGGAATCAGCATCATCGGCGCCTTTATAAACGTAACTGTAGCCACGCTGGTCGTGGGCATAGCCAGACCGATGATCGGGACGGATTTGATTTCCGGACAACTCTGGGGAAACATCGGCGCGCTTTCCGGAACCGCCGTCGGCCTGTTTTGGAACTTTATCGGCTACAAATTCTGGGTTTTCAAGAAATAGTCCGGCTATGACAGGAAACTTCCTTTTTGGGAAGTTTTAATTTTGTCCGACTAGTGCTAGAATACCCACATCGACCGGAAGGTTCCGCGAAGCTTATTTTTTGATCCATAAAGAACATATTATGTCCCAGACTTTATATAGGAAATACCGTCCGAAAAATTTTTCGGAAGTGATCGGGCAGAAACATATCGTCCAAACCCTTTCCAACGCCGTCAAAAATAACCGCATCGGCCAAGCCTACCTTTTCACCGGACCGCGCGGCACCGGCAAGACTTCCATCGCCCGGATTTTAGCCAAAACCGTCAATTGCACCGATTTGCAAAATTCCGTGACTTGCGAAAAATGCCGCAATTGCCAGCTCATCAATGACAACAAATCCCTTGACATCATCGAAATTGATGCGGCTTCCAATACCGGTGTGGACAATATCCGGGAGCTTCGCGAAACAGTCGGGATGCCTCCGACCGCCCTCAAATACAAAGTCTACATCATCGACGAAGTACATATGCTATCCACCGGCGCCTTCAACGCGCTCCTGAAAACCTTGGAAGAGCCGCCGGCCCATGTCATTTTCATCCTAGCCACCACCGAAATCCACAAGGTTCCAGCTACGATCATTTCGCGCTGCCAACGGTTCGATTTCACCCGTCTGCCGATCGAAAACATCATTGAAAAATTATCCCTCATCGCCGCGGCGGAAAAGATAACCATTGACGCTGATTCATTAGAAATGATCGCTATTGCGGCGGAAGGCGGTATGCGCGATGCGGAAAGTCTGTTCGGACAAATTATCGCTTTGGAAGATAAAAATATCACAGCCAAAGAAGTCGAGGAAATCCTCGGAACTGCTGATCGGAAATTTTCCGCTGAAATCGCCGGGATGATATTGGAAAAAAACGCGACTGGCGCCATCGATAAAATCAACGGTCTTCTTAATGACGGTTACGATTTGCAAATTTTCACCAAATCCCTCATAAACTATATCCGCCAACTGATGCTTTTGAAAGTCAATCCGGAACTCAAAAACCACTTCGCCTATGAAGCCACCCAGGAACAATTAGGCATGATGGTGCAACAGTTGGAAAAAGCGGACTTAGCCGCGATAGTCCTAGCCCTGAACTTGCTGCTTGAAGCGCAGAACAAAATCGCCGCTTCAATGCTGCCGCAACTGCCGTTGGAAATCGCCATCATCCGCGCCACCCACACTTTCCCCAATAATCCGACCGGCTATGTGTTGCAAGAAACCGGAGGCGACATCAATCTGAAATCTTCACCATCCGGAACGGCTGCGCCTGCTGTAAATATCAAAAAAACCGCACTTGAAACAACGGCCGTGAAAGAAGACGCCCCCGCTATAAAAAATCTTGACCCGGCATTGCCCGAAGGCGACATCGACCTATACGCAGTCCGGAATAGCTGGAAAAAACTCCTGGTCGAAATCAAAAACCACAACCATTCCCTGGCCGCCCTGCTCTCTTCCAATTGCCAGGCTATCGAAGCCGACGGCAACGAAATCACCCTGGCCACACCCTATGATTTCTACAAGGAAAAACTCAATGACCACGCCAATAAATTGACAGTTGAGTCGGTTTTTGGTAAGATTCTAGGGTTGAAAATCCGCCTGAAAATAGTTACCAACAAAGAAGCTGGCATCGTTGATGCACCCAAAATAACCGAAAACCAGCCAATCGAGGATGCCCCCGGCGAACAAAATTCCCTCCTTAGCTCCGCTATGGAAATTATGGGCGCGAAGGTCGTGGAAGAATAGGCGGAAATTTTAAATTATAAATTTAAAATAAAATTCCAATGTCTAAATTTTTAAAATTTATTCATTTGGTCATTTGAAATTGATTTAAAATTTAAAATTGGTAATTGAAAAATTAATTCTGGGGATTAGCCAAGTGGTAAGGCACATGGTTTTGGTCCATGCATCCGGGGGTTCGAATCCCTCATCCCCAACATTTCAGAAAAATCGCCACTTTTAGGTGATTTTTTTAATGCCTCGTATGGCATTTTATAACTTACTTGTGCGATTTTCTTGTCATTGATTTCAAGGTTCCAAAGTATGTTTTCCAGCATTTTTCTTTTTTTGAATTTATCCAACTCCAGAAAGTCTTTCTTGGCTCTACTAGCCTTTAAATAGATTTCTTTAGTGCGTTCCAAAGCTACCATCCCCCCTCCAAATGTTTTTTCTATCTTCTGTAACTGTTGCTCCAATGCTACTTTTTGATTATGTAATTCTTTAAATTTTGACCTGTAAACCTCGTCCGTGATTATTTCGTCCAACTGGTTATCCAAAAGCTTAGCCTGTCTCTTAGCGATTGATTCTAGCTGTGTGAGGACGCTTTGTCTTGCACTGTCTTTGTATTTTTCATTGTTTTTGACTTTTTCCTTGCTGGCCTGATACATAGTTTCGATAGTTTCCTCATCAAATTGTATGTCTTCAAGCTCGGTCGCCACGATGCCCTCCAAGTCCTCAGAACGCAAATAGGCTTTGTGTTCCACACAAAGCCCCTTCCCATTCGTACAGTAATAGTAGTCGTACCCCTTATGGACGCTGGCGGTAACAGTGCATCCGCAGACTTCGCAACGGAGAAAACCTCTAAAGGTGAAAAAGAGCCTCTGCCGTTTACTATGGATTCTGCCCAATTTAACACCTTGTGCGATATCAAAGACTTGCCTGGAAATTACAGGTTCGTGGCTCCCTAGATAATCCATTCCATCTCTGGTCATAATTCCACAATAAAAAGAATTGGAAAGCATATCTTGGATTTTACTTTTATGGACTTTATTTCCTCCACGACTACGAAAGCCTTGCGCGTATAAGATATCAGCAATATCTTTGAGACTATGCGTGCCTATGTTGTAGAGGTCAAACATCTTCGGAATAAATGGGGCACACTTAGGATCAATGATGATAGTTTTTTCTGCTTTGTCATTGAGATAGCCCAAAGGAGCAAATCCAGGCCAACCGCCTTTTTCCAGTTTGGTCTTATTACCACGCTTAACATTTTTACTAAGGTCTCGGATATACTGATTCGCCATTCCACTTTCCACGTTGAAAATAATGGCATTGTCCTCTGGCAAATATTTTCTTTCGCTGGCTTGGATTTCTTTGATGATTCCTTGTTGTAGCATCCATTGGATTTTTCCGCTATCAACTGGATTTCTTGAAAGCCTGTCCAGTTTCCAGCAAATGATAGCATCTGCTTTACCTTGCTCAAGTAACTTCATCATCTCAGAAAACTTCGGTCGGTTATCTGGCCTCTTGGCGGATTTTTCTTCCTCGAATATTTTGACAATGTTTAAATCTAAATCCTTAGCCATTATTTTCATAGTGCTAATCTGCGAATCAAGCGACAACATTTGCCGTCCTTTGTCCTCTGATGATTTTCTAGCGTAAAGGATATATTTCATAACTCATAATTTACTAGAATTACTTAATCAATGCAAGCAGTATGATCTTCCATCTTATAAGTCTTGTGCACTACCTTGCCCGTATACATATTATTGAAAGTCTTTTCTTTTATCAATTTTGCGGTGTTTCCCTGCATAAATGACTGGGCATTTCCTCCGATTATTTCAAGTGGCTTTATAAGGTCTTGTGAATAAAAATACTTTCTTTTTCTAAACATTCTATTATCCAACATATCTTTGTTTAAATATTTGGACATATAGGCTCCGAGATTAGTGTTTTTGGCTAGTTTTTTTATATTAATAAATCCAATAGCCCATATATCCGCAAGTTCCTTGCTTTTCACATAGCGGAGATTACACAGTAAATGATAATGTACCTCCCCACCATCAGGCTTTACTTTGCCAAAAAAATCAATATCTTTTTGAAATTCCGGGACAGCAATATACCTAAATTCTGGAAAGCGATTTTTCATTCTCGAAACAAAAAGATTGAAAAGATTATTCGTTTTTGATATATCAGTCATAGTCGTTGTAAGGGTTAAAAATTTATTCAAATCCGGATTTGCATAAATCATTCTTCTAATTCGTGTTCGAGTACGATTTACGGAATACATTGTTTTTTGCGGATTTTCTTTTTTCTCAACTTTTTCATTTTCATCAACTATACTTTTTTTACGCGGTTTTCTTTTATACCCCCTGATTTGTATCCTGTCTTTATACTCATAATGTTCTATTTCGGTACCAGAAATAATTACTTTATGACTATATGCTTCAATTTTTCTGTCCATAGATGTGTGTTTAAATTCAAGTTAAAGATACGGCAGTGCTCGCTTTTGCCTGACGGCAAAAGCTGATCACTCCCGTAAACTGCTTAACAAGATAAATAAATCAGCATATCTATCCAGATACTCATCCGCTTCTTCTTGGGAAATCACTAAGCCGTGCTTTCTCCAAAAGTACTCGATGAACTTATCTATTGAATTTTGACTAAATTTTCTTTGCATTCTCGGTGATTTATTAATTCCGAGAAACAAAAAAACCAACCTCAGATTGAAGTTGGTTTCTTGGCGCAAAAGAATCTAAATTACTTAAGAATACACAAGGTTACGTTCAATCTGAACGAGGCTTTCCCTATTTTTTCTAATTTGTGTAGCCTTAAGTAATTTTGATGGTGGATCTATCTTTTCTTTTTTTATGCTTAGCTCTTTAAATGATTATATGTTTCTATAATCTCCTAAGTCTTAATATTTTTTTATATATGATCCTTGAATAATAATATATGGTGGCTTTTTATATATTTTTTTAATTCGTGGGATTTAGGTTTTTAAGTTTCTAACAATAGCCTATAGCAATAATTGAATTTTGTCAACATTCTAATGCTTGCCTTGTTTCTTTTTAATCTCTAACTCAAAATCCATTTGTAAAATTTCACGAATCCAAACCAAAATAGAGCAGACATAATTAATAAAAATATAGGGAATCCAGAATTCAACATTATAGCCATAGGAATAAGGAATATGGCAGCAATAAACACTGCAAAAAATGCGATTACTGTAATAGCTGTGATTGTTTTAGAAAAGAATTTTTTTAAAGGATGTACTTCGGCCACGTTAACGGTGGGAATTTTTTCATTTAAAAAACTATTACAATAGCGACATTTTATAGCTTCGCTATTAATTTCTTCAGCACAGAATGGACATTTTTTAGTTTGCTCCTTGTTCATTTTTTATTAGTTACGAAATTAGATTATTGAAAAATAAATAATTTTTGGATACAAAAAAGGTCTCCCGATGGCGGAACCCTTACGAGCCCCCATATCCCTTTCGAGATATGACCATGAACATGATACCGATCAGAAGACCGTTACTATGTTCATGGATTTCTGGCCATGCCCAGCAGAGCTGAGTTTAGGCCAATTAAGTTGTATTTATATTTTGCCTTATTTTTGAATAAAAATCAATGCTTTAATATTTATCACACAAAAAAACTGATTTTTAGATCAGTTTGATGTAGTATTATTTACAACAAGATTCAAAACATACAATTATTTCTTGATTTCATCTTGTTTTTCTATTTTTCTGACATGCTCTTTAAATCTTCTAATTTCCTCGGCATTTTCATTTAATTTACGAACCTCTTCTCTCGCAAATTTTTCAGAAGATCCGGCAGGAACATCATTAGAATCATCAATCTTAATGTTATTATCCTTATTTAATTCTGCTATAAAAAAGTTATTGTGCATCATAATATCCATAAATAATTACTGAATGAATTTAATAATTTTCCCCCTATTGGCATCAACATTTTGCTTAAATTCTTTCCAAAGCTCATCCCAATAATCAACATCTTCTGCATCCTCAACATTGAAAAACCATTCTTTTAGCTCACCTCTCCTTATAGCAAATCCATGGTCAGGATAGAGCCAAACTAAGCGCCTGATAATCGTACCAGACATTCGCTTTCTAAACTTTTCATTTGTTACATACTTTAACATATGTGATTGTAATAACTCCGATCCATATGTATCAGCAATCATCAATAATCTCGTCGCCTGATTATAAATTTTTACATCCTCTTTACAAAGCATCGGGGAAATCAATTTCGAAACAAAGTCGCCAGCTATCTCAAAACTTTTCTGCAATGGTATTCCTTTTTCTGAATTAATTTCTGTTGCTAATGTTTTTTGCCTATCGGTCGCAGTATCAATTATGCCATCAATAGACTTAACTATATCCAAAGCGGAAATTCTTGATGTTTCATTATCTGGATGAACCATTGGCTTATCCAATGGCCCTAGCTCGGAAATTGGACACATGATTAATTTATCCGCTCCGCAACACATCATAGTTCCAGAACTTTTCGCTTCCTGTGGTATTGCTATTGATATATCATCATATTTAGTTCTCAATGTATCCATTATTTTAACAGCTGAATACACATTACCTCCGCCAGTATCTAAAAGCATGACCAAAGATTTCTTGGCAACCGCCTTTTCTTTCAATAATTCATAAATTGTGATTTCATCTTCTGGCTCAATACTGGCATAAAAATTACCATTTATATCCTTAGGATAAAGCATTAATAAAACATCGCTTTTCTTAAGAAGCTTCTGCAATGGACTGTCTTCCACAATCAATGATTCCTGCGGTACCGCAGGTTCTTGATCAGATTCTTGCTTAATTGATTCTTCAGCCATAATTTGCACATTTTAGAGCACTTTACCTACTAATAATAGCCGATTAAATGATTATGGTCAATTGCGCATCATAACTAGCAAATCTCCGCCCTAGTGCCGTCAAGGTCGCTCCGCAGAGCTCCGCTTCCCTGACGGCGGGCGGATCGATTTGCAAAAGGCCAGCTAAGCAAAAAATGAATTTTTTGCTACCGCCAACGAGACAACAAACGCAGGATAGCAATCCTAGTGGTAGCAATAAGATTCAATGATACAGGTTCCAACTTCGTCCCACCTCCCCAACAAAGCAAAAGGCCATCCCCTAAGGATGGCTTTTTGATTTGTCGAAGAACGGATTCGAACGGGCAGAAGTGAGGCAAGCCGCCGCGGCGCAGTCGAACGCCGATGGATGCGAGCGAGCGAGCATTCAGCGCTGCCCAGGACAAGGAGTCCGCCGCGGACGACGCGAAAATCCCTCATCCCCAACAAATTAAATTTAAAGGCGCTCCTCAGAGGGCGTTTTTAAATTGGTTTCATCTAGAGCGACTGCAGAAAAAGACACGTGCGGCGGAATTGACAGGGGGTATGCACCCGTATTATCATTAATCATCACTTGTACATTTTATCCACACAGTAAACGGCGATTTATCGCCAAAACACAGGCAAAGGAGCGCAGAATGTTAGGGATTTGCAAGGGACAAAAGTCCCGGAAAATTGTGAATGGAAAGTCGTTTCGAGTAACCCCATATGTTTGCGCAAGCGAAGGAGGATCATTCGCCCAGATGGGCCTCGGAATGATGTTCGAGGACGGCACGAGTTTTATGTGGGGAGTCTCCGTTCCACGTTGCCTCGTCCAGTGCTGGCGGGGAATGAAAATATTGGAGACACTCCCGCAAGTGAACGGTCAGCGGACATTGGCCAATTGCTGGCATGCCGGCGCCAGGGAAATTGATTATTTACGGCGACCTCACATTGACGAACTTGCCGAACAGTTCGCAAACAGGCAAAAATTCGATAATCTCAGGACCGAGATCCTCAGCAAGATGCCGCCGGAAATAAATGAGATGATCAAGATTTGCCAATCGAAAGGTATCATAATCGATATCAACGAGCTTCAGTCTGAAGCTCGTTTGGGCAACCTCAGGGTTGACATCGACGGACTCCTGAAGGAGGAAAGGCGTAAACAACAAAGACGCAAATCCGCATAGCGGTTTTAGTGATGGTCGGCTCATTCCAGGGGCCACAACGCAGCAGCGCAAAAACAAAGGGGTGCCGCAAAAAGTTATGGACACTATTGACCATAACACCCAGCGCGCACCCCTCTTTTTTATATCCATCCTTGACGCCCAGGGATTTTTTATTTTATAGACACAGGGAAAACAAGATATGGTCGTACATAAAACTACGCGAAGAATGTAGTATAATTTAATTGGGGGATTTCCAACCAAGGCTTATTTTTAATTTTTATCCATATGGCAAAAAATAAATCCCGCGCTATCATCGAAAAGCTCCTGGCCGCGGCCGACATCAAGATTGACGGCACACGTCCCTGGGACATCCAGGTCAAAGATGACAGATTATTCGACCGGGTCTTGCGGCAAGGCTCCTTAGGCCTAGGCGAGGCCTATATGGAAGGCTGGTGGGATGCGCCAAAACTGGATATTTTTTTTTGAACGCCTGTTGCAAGCCAAAGTAGATGAAAAAGTCAAAGGCGACTGGCGTATGCTCTTCCAAATCGCCACCCATATATTATTAAATCCCCAAAGAAAATCCAAGAGCTTCGAAGTCGGAAAACAACATTACGACCTTGGCAACGACCTTTATGACGCGATGTTGGACGCACGCAAAACATATACCTGCGGCTATTGGAAAGAAGCTTGCAATCTGGATGAAGCCCAAGAAGCCAAACTTGATTTGGTCTGCAAAAAAATCGGCCTGAAACCGGGGCAAAAAGTGTTGGATATCGGTTGCGGCTGGGGAAGTTTTGCCAAATTCGCCGCTGAAAAATATGGCGCGAGCGTGGTAGGCATAACCATATCGGAAGAACAGATCAAGTTGGCCAAAGAATTATGCGCCGGACTGCCAGTCGAATTCATTTTGCAAGATTACCGCGATATCCAAGGTTCATTCGACCATATCGTTTCACTGGGGATGTTCGAGCACGTGGGATACAAAAACTACCGGACCTATATGCAAGTGGTCCACGATCATCTGAAAGACGATGGCCTGTTCCTGCTGCACACCATCGGCACCAACGAATCCGTCACCGCCAACGATCCCTGGATAGAAAAATATATATTCGCCAATTCTATGCTGCCATCGATAAAATATATCGGCGGATCCATTGAAAAACTCTTCCGGATGGAAGACTGGCATAATTTCGGAACTGATTATGACAAGACCCTCTTAGCCTGGTTTGAAAACTTCGAGCGGAGTTGGAAAAAACTCGAGCCTAGCTATGGAAAAAGTTTCTACCGGATGTGGAAATTCTATCTGTTATCCGCGGCGGCGACTTTCCGTTGCCGTTCCAACCAGCTTTGGCAAATCGTGCTTTCTAAAAATGGCGTGCCGGGCGGATACCGTTCGATACGTTAATTTCGATGCGCTCCGCAAAATAAAAACCCCGTGCGATGATGAATCATCGCACGGGGTGTTTTTTATCGATGGGACATAAAATCCAGATATGCCCGGCAATGCGAACACTCCGGATTTTCACAAACCTGTCCTTCGGACAGATTGTGCTCCCTTCTATGTCTCGCATAGGAGGTAGAGAATCCCGGTGGGAGAGAAAAGTCCGCGTGATGCAAGATCTCTTTCTCCCGTTTTTTTTTCAAATAAAAATAAAAACTCGGGAAAAAAAATTTTAAAAGCATGCTCTTAGTCTCCATAGGGCACGTCATAGAAATACCCTGTTTTTTCAATATCCCAAACCGTGGGTGGCGTTCCGGCCCTTATGATAAATTCCTCCACGCGGTAATTCTTTTTTGTTTCATCATCATATCCGATATACAGCTTTAATGGAACTTTATCCGCTCCTACAACCTGCATATCAAGCACTGCCCTAAAGACATTATCGGCGCTGTCATGCCGTCCAAAAAAAACGATGCCATCCAAAGACAAATTTTCAGATTTATCATTTTCAGAACCCCAAAAGCCTATCGGCTCCACCGCAGCTTTGAAGTTCATCAGGAAATTTATTCTGTATGGATTTTCATCTCCGGGAACAACCTCGATGCTCTTTATCTGATCATTCCCATCCGTCAAAAAAGAAAAGTTATCAAAAAACGATTGCTTACTCTCAACGGATGCTTCAGAAGAAAAACACCCAACGAACAATAAACAAGCCGATACTGCCAATACCGCCATTCCTATGTGTTTCATTTTTCTTTACCTCTTTTTTTAAAGTACATTACAAACATACCAGCCCGCCTGGTAATCGTGAATGTTAGCACATTTGCAGAACAAGTCAATATCCCGTTTGGGCGGTTTTTTATCAAAAAAATGGCTTTATCCTAGCCAAATTTTCCACTTATGCACAGGCCATTGACTTGGCGCCAGAAAAGTGCTATAATCAAGGCAGAAAAATATGTTTGGTCGCGAGCAAGAATATTTACCGGCAAAAACAAATACACAAACCAATAGCCGTTATCAAAGCCAGGACTTTGAAAACAGAAGACAGTTTCTTTTCGGGGATTGTCTTCTGTTTTTTTTATTAAAACTCAGCAAGGAGGTGCGCCATGACGCCCAGGGAAGCAATCCGTATTTTAATCCTGAGCCCGATTTATTTCAGGATCGAGCTCGCTGGTCGCAAGGCACTAGTTTATGAATTCTGTGTTTTGCATGGAGTAAAAAAATGAGGGTATGGAACAACATACCTCACAAAAGCCCTACCGGTGGAAATTATCTCGAATCATCGAGATTAACACCGCTAGGGCTTTTATCTTTTCCAAAAAATTCACACTAACAATAAACAACCTTATCATTCCAGTCTCATTATTGTCATTCTGGATCTGCCATTGTCATTCCGGGCTTGACCCGGAATCTGCCCAATTTAAATCACGAACCGAATCAGATTATGATGGAATGTGAAACGGATCCTGAGTCAAGCTCAGGATGACAAATGAGCAAGTCCTAAAAATAAAAATCCCATCCTTAGCGAATGGGATTTTTTTGTCGATTGAAAATTTCGCGAGATTATTTCAAAGTCACGGTCGCACCGGCTTCTTCCAATTTCTTCTTCATAGCGTCAGCGTCAGCCTTGGCTACTTTTTCCTTGATCACTTTCGGAGCGGCATCAACCAAATCTTTCGCTTCTTTCAAACCTAGGCCGGTCACTTCGCGGACGACCTTGATGACGTTGATTTTTGAAGCGCCGGAAGCGGTCACTTCGACATCGAACTCAGTCTTCTCTTCAACAGCGGCACCAGCCTCAGCGGCAGGAGCCACGCCCATCATCATCGGAGCGGCAGCGCTCACGCCGAATTTTTCTTCCAGAACCTTCACCAATTCGCTCAGGTCCAAAACGCTCATAGTTTCGATTTCAGAAACGAGCTTTTGGAATTTTTCCGGAACAACTACTTCCTTTTTTTCTTCTGTCATATTATTTTGTGGTTATTAGTTTGTAGTTTTTAAAAACTACCGCCTATAACCTGAGTTTATTAAAAATTTACTTGATTAACCTTTATTTTTATCAGCGATAGATTGCAAAACCGTGACAAACCCACGCACATTGCCCGCCAGAACGTTGACGAAGCCGGAAGCCGGCGCATTGAGCGTCCAGACCAATTTGGACAACAATTCTTCCTTGCTCGGCAGTTTTGCCAGAGCGTCCACTTCCGCGATTGACAACTCTTTGGTCCCCAAAATGCCTCCTACGATTTTCAAATTCTCATTCACCTTGGCCAGCTTGGCGATGATCTTGGCCGCCGCCACTTCATCTTGGCTGGAAATCGCCACTGCCACTTGCCCTTCCAAAGCCTTGGCATCCATTTCGATTCCGGCGTCTTTCAAAGCGATGTTGATCAGGGTTTTTTTCAAAACCTGCAAATCCACCCCTTCCGCCCGCAAATCCCGGCGAAGCACCGTCATATCCTTCACTTTCAATCCTTTGTAATCGGAAAAGACCACGGCTTTCGAATTTTTCAACTTTTCGGTCAAATCTTTTATGATGACCTCTTTTTGCTGTTTAGTTTGCATAAACGTGTTCTTAAATAAAATTAAAAATCCGCGTGTTACCGCAGACTGAAAAGCAAATGAAATGCTTCCTCGGTAGGACTTAATTGATGCCTACTGTCTACGGACTATGAAAATATTTAAATCAAAACGCTCTTTGGTTCAACTATTCAGCTTTGGTTTCTGCGACCGGAGCCGCTGCCTCCTCTGCTTTTGGCGCTTCCGCGACAACCTCTTCAACCTTTTTAGCCGGCACCTTCACTCGCCTCTTCGCACCCTCGATAATCCCTTTTTTCACGAAAAGATTACTAGCCGTATCGGACATCTGCGCGCCTTTTGAAACCCAGTATTTGATCCGATCCCCTTTCAAAACAGCTTCTTTCGAATGCGGGTTATAGCTTCCCAAAACCTCGATATGGCGTCCGCCTGGAGCGATCGTGTGTTCCTGGAGCATTATCTTGAATTGAGCCTTATTCCTTTTGCCGACTCGCGCGAATCTTATAGTTAACATAATTCAATACGGGGAAATAATTAATTAGATTATTCCTTGATTTAAAGCTTATTTTTACTTACTTAACCAGTTTATACCATCTTCTGAAATCTGTCAATCACCCGCGGACCTATTGCAAGATCCGGCCACCCTGGCCCACTTGGTCCAAGCGTACGGAAAGCAGTTTCGAGATGCCTTCATCCCCCATCGTCACTCCATAGAGCATCGTAGCTTGGCGCATCGTTTCACGGTTGTGCGTGATGATGACGAACTGCGTACTGCCGGAAAGTTCCTGGATAATGCGGCCGAAACGTTTGGAATTGGCCTCATCCAGCGCCGCTTCCACCTCGTCTAAGACGGCGAACGGCGGCGGATTGTGGGAAATGATAGCAAACAAAAGTGCCAGCGAAGTCAGTGAACGTTCCCCGCCGGACAACATCGACAGATTGCTGATTTTCTTGCCCGGAGGCGAAGCCGCTATATCTATCCCGATTTCCGGTTTCTCTTCTTTGTCCACATCCGCATTGTCCTCACCCGCCTCATCTTCGGGCTCTTCCGCACCTCCCTCAGCTTTAGATTTGTACGATCTCTTGCGCACCTCCACTTTTTTTAGCGTGGCATTGCCGCCGCCGAAGATGATCCGGAAATATTTAGTGAATTCTTTGTTGATTTCCTCAAAAGTTTTTGAAAACTCCCCGCTGATTTTCTGATCCATCTCTTTAATGATTTCCTTCAATGTCACTATGGCATTTTCCAAGTCTTCTGATTCCTTGGTCAAAAATTCAAAACGCTTATTGGTTTCTTCATATTCCTCCACCACCAGCGGATCGATACCTCCGATTTGTTCCATCTGGACTTTCAATTTGGCGATGTCCCGTTCCAACTGGCCGCGATCTATCCGTGAAGCCCCATCGTCATTCCCAGTGGCCACAGCTTGGTCCGCGTCCCGGCCTGGCGCCAATTCTTCCACGCTCAAACGTAATTCCCGCAAGACATCCGCGCGCAAATCTTCCTCGTGCACTTCCACGCGCGCCAGGGCGATCTTAGACTCATTGAATTGGTCTTTCAGCTTGTTCAAAGTCTCTTGCTTGTCACGGAAATCCCGCTCCACCTCGAAAAATCTCTGCCGCTTCCGCCTATCAGACTGGATTTCCTCCGAAATCATCCGCTCCAGCTCTTTGATTTCACCGTTGATTTTTTGTATTTCCACCCGGAGAGCGACAGTCTTTTCCTTATAGCTGATAATTGCGGCTGAATCGATCGCCACGACCGGTTTTGGCACGACGGCCGTTTCATTTTTTTCCCCGGCTTTTTCTTCTTTCTTGCCATTTTCAATATCCGTTTTCAATTCAAACAGTCGTTGCTGGATCGAACGCGCGAATTCTTTGATATCCTGCAAATCATCCAAGCTTTCCGCTCCCTCGATTTGCGCGATCAAACGTTCCTGTTCGTTTCGGATTTCCTCAATGCCTTTGCGCACATAGTGCAAATCCACCGGGATGCTTTGGACTTTGATTTCCTCGATCATCTCGATGTTTTTCTGCTTCTCTTTTTCGATTTCGATGCGCCCCTCCGTCACGATCAAATCCCGATCTAACTGGTTGAGTTTGCCGCGTTTCTCATTTTTTTGCTTTTCCAATCCGGCCAGCTGCGTGTTTACCGTATCAACCCGGGATTCCTTATTCAATTCGTCAGCCAGCTTGTCCGTTTCCCGCTGAAGATTCATCATCGTGCGCCCCATTTCCTCTTTGGCCTCGTTGAATTTGCCTTTCTCTTCTTGGAAGTTTCGCCACAAATAGGTATACAAGGTCACCTGTTTTTCCCGCAATTCCGTGCTCACCCCTTCACTTTGAGCCGCTTTTTCCGCCTGCTGTTTCAACATTTTGAGATGCGGCTTGATTTCTTCCGCCAAGCTCTTGGCTTTATCCAAATTTTCCCGGGTCGATTCCAGCTTGCGCAACGACCGTTCTTTCTTGATCTGATATTGCTTCACGCCGGCCGCCTCCTCGATGATGGAGCGGCGATCGAAAGGCGTCGCGTTCAAAACCGCATCCGCCATACCCTGGTTGATAATCGAATAGCTTTCCTTGCCGATGCCCGCCTTGGCCAAAATATCCACCACGTCCTGAAGCCTCGCCCGCGAACCATTGATCAGGTATTCCCCTTCCCCGCTGCGGTAGATCTTGCGCGTGATGGAAACCTCGTCGAATTCCAACGGGATCCTTTTGTCGGCATTATCGAAAAACAAAGTCACTTGCGCGCTCCCCAGCCTGGCTTTTTTGCCCGAGCCGGCGAAGATGATATCCTCCGATTTCTTGCCGCGCAAATTTTTCATCGACTGCTCCCCCATCACCCAGCGCAAAGAATCGGCGATATTGGACTTGCCGGAACCGTTGGGCCCCACCACCGCCGTAACCCCCCGCACGCCCTCGTGGGAAACCGAAAAATCCAACGTTGTCCGGTTGGCAAAAGATTTGAACCCTGAAATTTCGAGTTTTTTGAGATACATTGAAAATAGACAAGTAGCAAAATGGGGTGGACAAATCCACCTGTATCTATTCTACAACAGATTTTGGTTTTGGAGAAATACAACCGCTGGATGAGCAATTCATCCACCCGCGGTTCGCCGGCTTACTCCTGACCGACGACGACGCAAGAATCGACCACGACTGGTTTTCTTACAAAACCCTGTTGTTCTGGGTTTTCGTGAAGCATGATCCGTTCGGAACCGGAAAACTGGTTTTGCCGGACGGCTCAGTGGCTGATCTGAAGTATCGGATGGAAAAGAGGGTCTATTGCAGCAACATCAACCTTGTTATGGATGATAAGCTCAAGCTTTTTATTGAGAGAGCTGTAAATAGACTGGGTTTTGTCGAAGACTTTATCTGCGACACCAGAACTAGCGAAAAACTTCGCCAAGACTCCTCCTTTGTTTCAGAATGTTTCAAAAAACAATTGTACAAATGCAGTAATATGATTGAGAGGCCTAGTCGAAAAAGAAAACAGCCCTGCGGATTCCCGAGATTATCTGAAGTGGCCGATTGTCCCTATTGCGAGCATTCCAATCTTGTGAAACTCATAGCATAGGAGTTCAACACAACTCCAAGAAATACAATCCGGATATGTTAACATATCCGGATTTTTATTTTCAAAATTATAATTTATTTAAAATACCAACTACACGCCCAACCATAAGTTTAGTATTATCCTGTTTGGAAATATTAATTGAGCCAATAGCAACAGTAATGATGCCATTTTTCAAAATAATACCTTTTATATCATCTTCATTGTCGCTACTGCTTACCCTCCTAAAATCAATCTGTTTGCCTTCTAATTTCTTCTTTTGATCATCATCCAAACTATCATCCACCACTCCTTTCAAAATAGCAAAGAAATTTTCTTGCGCTTCGCGAGAAACACTTTGCGCCTCCATTTGGGACTTAGCGTTGCGGAAAATATCTCCGTATCCGGACTTAACGCCGTATTTCTTTTCCAAAGCCTCACTCTGACTGTTAGCTGCCTTATCCAAAAGACTTTCAAGTTCTTGGGTCATTTCCGATACTAGAAGCGTATAGCGCAACAGAATGTTTTCTCCGCCTTTTGTCATGCCTGATCTTTTTCCACTCAGGGCGATTGAATTGATAATCCCCGACAGTTTTTTGCGATCCACATTGCCCAATGCTTCCCGTAATGTATTGATGATTTCCCGATTCTTCTCTTCGCCCATTATGGAATCGTAATTTACACTGACACCGAAATCATTGCTGATTTTCCTAAACTCGTCATTCAGCTGCGCCGCGTCAAGCTTGTCCGGAGAGCCTGGCTGTGGCGGGATATTCGGCGGAGCCACCGGCGGCTGTGCAGGCGGAGTATTTGGAGGAGTCACCGATGGCTGCACAAGCGGCACGTTCGGCGGAGTTGTCGGAGAAGGTGGCATATTCGGAGGAGTCGCTGGAGGAACTGATGGCGGTTGCTGGGCTGGTGTTGGCGGTTGTTGCGCCGGTTGGCCGGCTGTTCCGGAGGGTTGTCCGGCTGGTGTTGCCGGTTGTTGGATTGGCTGTCTGGTCAATGATTTGACCATCAGATCGTCCGCGCCGGCTTTGTTGCTCTTTTTGAAACCTGCATATTTCTTTCTGAGATTATCCCTTTGGCTTGCGATGCTGTCCAAAAAGTCGCCTAATTTTATTTTCAAATCTCCGGCTGATTTCCGCAAAACGTCTTCCGTCAATTTGCCCTCATCCAAAAGGCCCAGCATCTCTTTGCTCTTTCCATCAATAAGCGCTTTTTTCAACTTGCCTTCGATCTTGAAATCAGTTTGGCCTGCCAATTTAGCCAAAATATCTTCCAATTTGACAGTCAAAGGTTCTAGTTTATGCGTTTCAGCATCAAGTGCAGGCTTCATCCACATATAACCCCGCATATTAAAACCTTGTCCGAATCCACCCGACACCATAGCATCATCCATTTTCTTGTCCTTAGTAAAAATAACAAATTCATTATTTTGCGGAGACCATTTAAGATACGCCCCATAGCCCTTGGCAAAAGCGGCTAATTGACCGGAGTGATTTTCACTATCAACTCTTGGTATCCATTTATGGCTCTTTCCTATCACTCTGCCAATATCAACCAATACTCTGCCAAAGCGACTATCCCCCGTATCCATCACGAAATCGGCATCAGCCATCTCATCAATCGCCTTATTCCCTCGTTCCATCTTTTTCTGGAATTTTTTAGAAAATTCTTCGAGTGTTTTTTTCTTTCCGCTCACCAAATCTTCATATTCCATATTTTTCAATCGATCCTCAGGAATTTCCTGGGCCGGGTCTATATTCTCTTTGAACATCTGCAATATATCATCCAATTTGATTTTTGGGCGCAATCCATATAGATTTTTCGCATAATTTTCATAAACCGTGCTTGTATTATCAGAAAAATTAGTATTATCACAGGCTGTCACAAAATCGACAAATTTATCCAAATAATCCTCTTTTTTCAAAAGATTAAGTGCTATTAACATTTCATAGACGAACTTGGTAGCCGAAGTCGTACGATCAGATTCGGGGCCATGATGATCTATGGTAAGCTTTTTTCCTTTGTCTTCAGCAATAACGCCACTCTGTTTTTTGGAAGTATCGCCTATTATGCCGCTCTCTCTAGTTGTTCCTGCTTTTATAAAATTAACCTTATCCCTATTTATTGGAAAACCGGCAAGCTCCAAAAGTTTCAACCAGCTTTCGCCGTCTAAATCAGATTCTCTTATCACATCTGTTGATCCGTTTTTAGTAATTCCATGCACCGTAAACTCGTTCCATAACTGGCGCGTCAATCTTAAAAAATTTTCTTCCCGTTCCTTCTCCGTCGCGCCATTCAAGTCGGCATATTTCATTTTCAAATCCTCCATTTTCCTGATCGTGTGCCAAGCCGCCGCCCTGATCGGACTCTCCCGTTCTTCCGTAACGTCTCCCATCGGTATTTTTGGAGAAGGATCCGGTGCTTCTGCGGATGGCGCCGGTATTTTCGGGGAGGTTACATTCTTAGTTACTTGCATCTCCTCAAAAAAAGCATCGACAGCGCTATCCAATTCCACGCCCGCCTGAATTTTCTTAAGTTTATAATACGCCCTAAGAATTTCTCTAAAATTTTTCTTATCCAATTTACCCGTCCTCAAATTGGTCGTGCTTTCAAAATCAGCTTGATCGATGGATACTTTTTGATCATATTTCCCCTTGATATACCCGTTCCAATCGGAAACCAAATCAGTCACATTAAACCAACCCCCAACTGCGATTTTGTCGGCCGTTTCGACCGACGCTGGCGCGCCAATTCCGCTATCCAGCTCACCGTCTTTTTCTTTCCTCGTACGCACGGCGATGGTTTCTTGACCCGCGAAAACCTGAGTTCTCTCCCTGGTTTTTACCCCCATATCCACAGGCCGACCCTCTTTCACCCGCACGAATTTTTCCCGCCTGTCCCGGTATGGATTGGCTTTCGCATCGACTTTGGCGATTTTTTTGCCTATCTCATCCTTCCTTTTAGCCCTAGCTTCTTTTTCCGCCCTGATCTTCTTCCGGTCCTGCGCCAACTGCTTCTCCAACATTTTAACCACCCCATTCCTCTTGATTTTTTTATCCGAATATCCGAGCGACCTGTAAGTTTCCTCAAGTTGCGTTTTCTGTTGTTCCAGTTCTTGCATCTTGATCGACAGTTCATCCTGGTTCGCATCCATAACCGCAAAGGCTAAATCCGCCCGGTCCTTGCAGGTCTGCAACCCCTCCAATTCCTGTTCCATCGGATGAAGTTTCTCATCATAACGTCCGATGAGCCTGTCGGCGATGGCGTCCCGCTTGTTGACGTATAGCTTTACTTTGTTATCCCTTGATTCGAATTTTGATTGTTTTTTGTCCTTCTTGTTCAATATATCCATTTTCTGCCGGTCGATCTTTTTCGATTCCAATTGGAACGTTTCCACGCCGGGAATGTTTTTCTGTTTGAATTTTTCAATGTTAGATTCGATCTGGGCTTTTGCCAAATCCAATGCCCGGATTTCCAGATCATTGGCATCCAGCTCGCCTTTGAATTCGGCGGCTTTTTTTTCGTGCTTATCCGCCCGGAATTGGTTGTAGGCGATTTCCATCTTTCCGACGATCCGGTTTAGGCCGGGAATCTTGTATAAGCCTTCGTATAGCCGGGTGGCAAAGCCTTTTTTTTCGGGTAATCCATTGGAGAAATTCCGGGTTTCAGATCCAGAATATATGTTATTTGGGTTGGCAGCCATAATTTTATAACTTTGGATAATATCAAATTAGGGATTTTTAAAACCCCCTTATAATATCGGGGGTTCATATCTCATTTATTCACCAGCTAAATCTTCAGATTCTTCCAGCATAAGCTTGTCAAATTCATCTCCGGCTTCTTTTTCTATCTGGTCCAAGTCGGAATATATTTTTTCCACTTTCATTATTGATTCATCAACTTCAGATTCAATCACGTCCATTTCTTTCTTGGCCTTCTCACCAACCGCATCTATCTCCTGGTTGATTTTTTTTGCTTCATCGACTAAATCGTTGATTTGCCTATCCAGATCTTGCGCAACTTGATCATTTGGCACAGTTTGATTGGTTTCCATATATTCACAATAGTTATAAATTAAAAGTGGTTTTAACCTTTTATTAAATAAATCTCTATACACCCCTCATTTGCTTTAATTATGCTGTTTTTTTGCCTTCCTGACTTGCCACATATTGATCGTAACTTTCTTCATCATTATCCTCTACTTTCACTTGCTCCTCCGGTTGTTGTGCCGTGACATCAGCTTCTTTTTCAGCTTGCCGTCTTGCCATCTCCTGATCAAGCCGTTCCTCTTCATTGTCTTCGCCTTTCAATTGCTCTTCCGGTTGTGATGCAGAATTGGCGGCCTCTTTTGCGGCTTGCCGTCTTGCCACCTCCTGATCAAGCCTTTCCTCTTCGTTGTCTTCGCCTTTCAATTGCTCTTCCGGTTGTGACGGTTTATTTTTTATTTCCTCAAAAAAAGCATCGGTAGCGCCCTTAAAATCATTTATGGAAACTTTTTTAAATTTATAATAAGCCTTAAGAATTTTTTTAAAATTTTCTTGGCTCATATCGGAGTTTTCTCGCAACTTTGTCACTTTCAAAAAATCAGCTTGATCGACAAGCGATTTTGTCGCCTTGCCGAATTTTTTCTTGAGATATTCATTCCAACCGAAAATTAAAACTTTGACGTTTGGCCGTTTCTCAAAACCTTCCTCGGCGCTTGCTTCAACCGAAGCGCCTCCTTTCCACTCTCTCGTCCGCACATTTATCGTTTCATCACCTTCAAATACAGTGCCCCTTTCTCTGGTTGCCACCTCCATATTCAACGGCCGACCCTCTTTCACGCGCGCAAATTTTTCCCGTTTATCCCGATATGGATTGGCTTTCGCGTCAACTTTGGCGATTTTTTTGTTTATCTCGTCTCTTCTGCCAGCCAAGATTTCCTTATCCATTCTGATCCGCTCCCGGCCTTGCACCAATTGTCCCGCCAGCATACTTATTGTTCCATCCTTTTTGATTTCCTTGTCAGAATATCCGATTGTCCGGTAAATTTCCTCCAATTTCGCTTTGCGCTGCTCAGCTTCTTGCATCTTGTTCGATAATTCATCATGTCTTGCGTTCATAACCGCAGTCTCCAACTCCAACCGGTCTTTGCAGGTCTGCAGCCTTTCCAGTTCTTTTTCCATCGGATGTATCTTCTCATCATAATGTCCGATAAGTCTGTCCGCAATGGCGTCACGCTTATTGGTGTATAATTTCACCTTGCTATCTTTCGCTTCGAATTTCGATTGGCTCTCGTCTTTTTTGTTCAATATCTCCATCTTCTGCCGTTCTATCTCTTTCAGTTTTATCTGCAATGATTCAGTGCCTGGCATATTTTGTTGCTTCAAGCTTTCGATGAAGCTCTCGATTTCCGCCTTGGACTGATCTAACACGCCGACTCTCATATTATCAGCATCCATTTCGCCCTTTAATTCAGCAGCTTTTTTCTCATGCTTATCTGCCCAATACTGGTTATAGGCTATTTCCATTTTTCCAACAATTTGGCTTATGCCAGGAATCTTATACAGCCCTTCATAAATCCGGCTGGCGATTCCTTTTCCGCCTGGCGACATTTCATTAAAAGAAGTTCTGTTTTCAATAGACATCGGTACTGACATACTCGATACGGCTTCATTCGCGTTGTTTGGATTTTCTGAACGGGGGGAGATATTTTCTGGACTGGTGGCCATAATTTTATATTTAAATTGATTATTCCAAAAAAAAATGGGTTATTCTTTTTTCTTATTCCGCTTCAATCATATCATAAAACCACACGTTCTTCAAAAAATCCGCCTCTGGCATCGATACCTGGACAGACGTGGAAAAATCGCCCGGATCATACGGCCGAAGAAATCCTATTGGTCAGTTTCTTAAAAACCGCCGGATTATGGCGCATTTTTTTCAATACCAAATTGTTTTTCCTGGCAGACCTGTTTTCCCCGTCAAATCCCAAATCGGCGATTCCCCGCAAACATTCAAGGAATTCGTCGAAGTTTTTCCCCTCTGGCACAAAATCCTGGTTAGCCTTGGCGATTCTTCGCAATATGACTTTGCCTTGCGCCAAAAGGACATCCATATGTAAATATTCCTCGCTGGCAGGAAATGCCGGTTCGTTTTTTTGATAATATGATCTTTCCAGGCGGGATTCGATTTCAGCCAACAAAGCCACAGCATCGATAAATTTCTCTTTGTCCATCTCCGGAATTTCCCCTTCGATTTTACCGTCCCCGAAACCCTGTAAAACCGACTCCAAATCTCCCGCCAAATGGGCGGTTTCGCGAGGCTCATTTTCCCCGCCTAGCGACAGTGATGTTTTAATAAAATGGCTCAGTTCGACAGCCGAAGAAAGCACGGCTTCATCAGCGAAATTACCCGTTTCAGAAGAAGTTATTTTTTCAGCGACGCGGCCGATCGCATCGCGTTGCGTTTCAGTAAACGTGCCTGTCCTGGAATAACCGATACGGGCTTCAAGTTCCGCATCCAATTTTCCCAGCACCGATTTATAATCCGGAAATCTACCGTCAAAAATATCATTATCAAGACGCTTGCTTTTTTCCGATGCAGAAGTGGGATCCCCACTCTCTCCACTTAAATTTTTTAAAAAAAAGTCTTCCATTTTTTATAGCTTATACATTTAGATAAGTCGTACGGAATTTTGCCAATTCATTAGCGATTATTTCGTCTAACCCGTAAATATTCCTCTGGCAAAAAGATTGGACCTCGTCGGGGGATGATTGATCCAACAATTTTTCAAAATATTCCACTTTCTCCGGAGGCAGGTTAGCCAGGATAGCGGCATTGACCCGGCTCTCGGCCCGGTCGCGCAAGTCGGCCTTGAGCTGGACGACTATCTCATAGTCGAGATTATCCAAACCGCGGCTCCGTATCAGATCTTTTACGAACTCACTGAGTGAGTTGGAATTGTTTTGTGGCATAGGGATTTTTTTATTTATATTTTGATTTATCCAGAAGGGAACTTTATGATTTTATTCTAGCATAAAAAAAGTTTTTTACAAAAGAAAAAAGTCCTGCGGCGCGCATGATTCAGCGCCGCAGGACTTCGACTTCACAACTACTTGAATCCGATCTGGATCTCTTGTCCTTCACGGAAAAACTCGAGACTAGGCATCCGGCAATCGACCTTTGGGTCAGGAGGGCCGAGATGCAAAGTATAGATCGGCATACCACCCAGATTAATGATCCTTGCTTGGATATAATAATTTCCTAATCCATCCCTATCCCTGACTTCCACCAGAGCCGAGATTTTTTTTCCAGTAATCTTTCCGTCGAAAACCCGGATTTCAACAGACCCTCCGGGGACTTCTTTCTGGCAAGAGAGATATTTCACTCCACGATCTTCTCTTTCCACAAAAGATTCCCCATTGAACACCACGCCAGCCGGAACCGGCCCAAATCCTCTTACGCCTCTCATATCAGACTCCTTTTTTTTGCTGTTTTTTGTATGAACAATAAAATAACACTTTATGCCTTAGTCACCCAATCTTAGTTAAGATTAGGTGGCCACGAAACAAATTGCGATTTAATGACCTACCATCCTTTGGCTTCCAGTCCGGCGGCGGCCGCATTCCGTTGCGCTTCCTGCTTGGACATCCCCTCCCCGCTGGCTACCAATTCGTGTTCCAAATAGACTCCCACCACGAATTTCCGCGCGTGGTCCGGCCCGCTTTCTTCGATGACCTTATAGGACGGCGTAACGCCGACTTTTTCCTGCGCCTCTTCCTGGAAGCGGCTTTTCGGATCCATATAAGACTTGTTTTGGATGATGGCCGGCAATTCGACGACGATATTTTTCAAGATGAATTCCTTGGCAATTCCATAGCCGAGCTCTTTCTGATCCAGATAAATCGCGCCGGTAATCGCCTCAAAGGCGTTAGCCAAAAGATACTGCCGCGCTTTGCCGGTATCCTTCGCTTCCCCCCGGCTCATCAGCAAAAATTCTTCCACGCCGATCCGGCCGGAAATCCTGGCCAGCATCTCTCCATTCACCAAAGCCGCGCGCCAATTGGTCAGCTCGCCTTCCGGATTCCGATAGTTGGCATACAAAAATTCCGTCACTACCAATTCCAAAACGGCGTCGCCCAAAAATTCCAGACGCTCATTATGATCCAGTTTATAATCTTTATGTTCGTTCAAATATGACCGATGGGTCACCGCTTGCTGCAATAATTCAAGATTATTGAATCGTATCCCGAGTTTTTCCGCTAGTTTTTCAACCACAAAATTGAGAACTCCAAATTCAAAGCGCTAAATTCTAAATAAATTTCAATTCCCAAAATTCAAACATATGAACATTTGAAAATTTGGATTTTAGATTTATTTAGGATTTATGGTTTAGGATTTAGGATTTAAAAAAATAATTATATGGCCTCAGCCTTAATTTCTTCGCTTTCTTTTTTCACATCACCACCATCTTCTCCCGCTTTTTTGTGTTTTTTGGATTCATCATCCTTCATCGGCTCACCCAATTCCCGATAAATCGTGCCTAAAACGCCATTCACGAAACGTCCGGATGATTCTCCGCCGAATGATTTCGCCAATTCGATCGCCTCGTTGATCGCCACTTTCGGCGGCACGTCAGCATAGTTGCCAAAAATAAGTTCATAGATCCCCAACCGGAGGATATTACGATCAACGACCGTCACTTGTTCCAATGGCCATTCCGGTGCGCATTTTTCAATCAATGGATCGATTTTCCCGCGATTAATGATGGTCTGACTCACCAAATGGTACACGAAAGAATCGTCCTCGAGCCCGGGGGCGAATTCTTCGACGTTTTTCTTGATAATCCCGTCCAGATTTTCATCTTTTTTGCCCTTGAAATCCCACTCATAGAGGGACTGCATAGCAATTGAACGCGCGAGATGGCGATTGGCCATAATATTATTTTTTGGTTGCTTTCTTAGTGATCTTCTTCATAGTATCAACCACTTCCTTGCCCTTATAGAATCCGCACTTCGGGCAAGTCAAATGAGCCTTGATTTGAGCCCCGCATTTGCCGCAAGTTACCAGATTTTTTGAAGTGAGTTTCAATTCAGCCCGTGCCCTATCGCGTCGGCCTTTGGTGTGCCTCTGTTTCTGTGTTGACATAAATTTACAATTATACCCTGATTAAGTTTTTATTAACTACTCACGAGTTTATCATCTTTTGCGTTTTTTGGCAAGAGTCGGCATCGGTTCGAAAGTTTGCCTATGGATTTCGCAGGGGCCGAATTGCTGCAAAGCCTCCATATGCTGTTTGGTGCCATAGCCTTTATGCTTAGCAAAGCCATATTCCGGATATTTCGCATGCGCCTCCAACATCATTCTATCCCGCATAACTTTGGCGATTATGGAAGCCGCCGAAATCGATTTCACGATCCGGTCGCCGCCGATCACTGATTGCTGAAAGAGCGACAGATTGGGGATTTTTTTATTGCCATCCACCAAAATGATGTTATTGTCAAAATCAGGCAGTTCCTGGCGGAATTTCGTTTTCAAATCCGTGACCGCTTTTTTCATCGCCAAAAAACTGGCTTCCAAGATATTTATCTCATCGATGGTCCGATGATCGCACAAACCGACGCCGATATAGAAATTTTCATGGATGAAATCAAAAACTTTTTCCCTTTGTTTTTCGCTCAGCGTTTTTGAATCCCGCACCAAATCCCACATCGAAGAAGATCCGGTTTCCTCCGAAGGTTGGGCCGTCGAAAGCTTCCGGACAATCGCCGCAGCCGCCACCACCGGTCCGGCTAATGGACCGCGCCCGGCCTCGTCTGTGCCAAGGACATAGGCATACCCTTCAGCCAGAAATTTTTTTTCCAAATCGAATGTCGCGATTGTTTTTGCCATAATAAATGGATTATACCTTATTATGGGATGTTTTGGAAAATAAAAAAACCCACGACACATTTATTCACCTCCTTTAGGTTTTGTGTCGTGGGGTTTATTCTTGCTATGCAAGCAACTCTGTCCTTGTAAGTATGGATTGGACTCCATACCCGCATCCCTCCAGAGCTTGTCGTCCGCCCTCTTCGCGATCGACAACCACCAGGATGGCCAATATTTTGTGTCCGGCTCTTTCCAACGCCGGGATGCCTATCTTGAGCAGCGTTCCTCCGGTAGTCAGGACGTCGTCAAGAAGGATGATATTGGCATTTTTCGGTACCGTGGCCGCCTCTTCCAACTGATTGCCGGTGCCATGGTTTTTTCTCTCCTTGCGGATAATGATTTGAGGAAGGCTGCTGCCTCTTTGAAAGGCGATAAGCGAAGTCGCCGTCACGAGAGGATCGGCGCCAAGCGTAACGCCAGCCACAGCTTGTGCATCGGGATAGATTCTTCGTATCATACTGTAGAAGCATGTCCCGACAAGGAACGACCCTTCGCCGTCCAGAACCGTTTTCTTGCCATCCACGTAAAAATCCGATTCCTTGCCTGATGTTAGCTTGAACGTGCCCTTCTTGTATGACAACTGCATGAGCATCTGTTTCAATCTCACCTCCGCGCATAATACCTGGGGTATTGCCATAAACTTGTTCTCCTTTCCGGCTCAGTTTCCGGCATTTATTAATACCAATCGACAGTGTTAAGGAAGCTGCTACATTAGAAGCGATGAGCTTAAAAGAAATACTCATGCTGATAGCTAATTAGTCCGATTCATCTTTGAAGCAATCCGGCATCTCACGCCATCTTCTTAATTGAGCGCATGGACGATGATAAAAAATTAAGCTTATCCAGTCAATGAATTGTTTTGGCGCTTCCCCAAGATCACTCCACTCGAATGTAATAGGACCATAACTACGAAAACGCAACCACAACATCGTGCAATAGCCATACCATTTAAAGTCAGGCTGAATTACCGTATTTTTCAAAAGGATTTGCCCGGTTTGGGCATCAGCAACTTCAATCACAGCCGAACCCATGCCGATAAACGGATTTGAATTGATATACCCGAAAGGACGTAATTTATACAGCCTCTCTTCTCGACAAATAAACTTTTTACCCGAACTGGTCGTTGTTATGATAATTTTCCGACCAGAATTCAAATACTTTTGTAAAAGGTCCATTGTTTTTTCATTGATACAGGCCATGTCCTCTCTCCTCCTCGAAAAATTATGCATAATTACGCCGATATGGCAACTCCTATTTAGTTTGGAAACAACAAAAAAACTTACCCGCATCCTAGCAGTTTTTATAGACAAAAGTCAATTATCGCACGCAGGTCGTTTGAAGAATTTTTATACCTCAAGTGCCTTGGAATTGACATAACAACAATAAAATCTATAATGGTATATCGTTACGAAATCGAATAATATGGCGCAAAAACAAGTACAGACCACGCTAAATATCATAAAGTCAGGAATGGATCCTGTAGTTAAGTGTATTTCTGTCGTGGAAAACGGAAAAAAGCGATCCTATTCCATCAAAAGAAAAGGCGTGGGGCCACTCAAAACTGCCTTCGGAGAATTTTGGGAATTTGCTTTTGAGATTAATGATCAATGGGTTGATTATGCGGTAATAGTAAAAGCAGGATTAGATGAGAAGACGCTCCTGCCTGTATTTAAAAATAAAAATGAGCTGGTAGTCAGAACTGATTCCGGCTGTATTACCGGACAAATATTCGATGACCTTACTTGTGAATGTTCGGATCAACTGCATCTCGCTATGAAAACTATTTCTGATGCAGGAGAGGGCATGATCATCCATATCCCCCGGCAAGATGGCCGCGGCATGGGCATACCTTTTAAGCTAGCTACAATGTGGCTACAGAAAGAATTCCAGGTAAATACGATTGAAGCCGCGTTGATGCTTGCGAAAAATGAAGCTATCGATGTGCGCACTTATGCGGGTGTTGTCGGAATCCTGAAATTTTTCGGAATTTCTGAAACATGTCGCGTAAATCTTGCAACAAATAATCCCAGAAAGGTTAAAATATTTTCTGAAAACGGATATCCTGTTAAGAATCGTGTCCCAGCGCACATTAAGTCCCATAAGGATATAGCGCATCACTTAAAAGCTAAGGAAAAATTTTATCAGGGCATGAAATAGATGCAAAAATGATATAAGAGAGGTATTTTTACAGCAGCATCTTTATGCATTGCATAAAAATGGATATCTGCTAATATTAAAAACCGGCTTATGAGAAGGATGGTAATTTAAAAATAGAAGGAACAGCAATAGCAAAAATATATCAAAGGCTTAGTATGAAACAGGACAAGACAAAGGGATTTTCCCAAATAACATTCTACTACCAGGGAGGCAAACAGACAATGAAGAAGACTTATGCAAAGCAAAATGCAGGAACAAGGCTGTGGGAAACACAAAAAGCTCAAGGCACGGGGCTTTGTGTTGGCGCAGATCCGCACTTTGAGTGGGATGGTGAATTGAACGAGGAGTTTTATGCTCGCTTCTCCGATCCCGGAGTTAAAAAATTATTTGAGGATATCCTTAAGATCTGCAACAAAAGAGAAATACTTTTGGGCGCACGACCGATCAGCGCTGAAAGGGCTGCTATCCTATGCAGCGGTGTCGTGGGTTATTTCATCAGAGTCATAAACGCTGCATGGAAGTGCGGAATAAGGATTTACAAACCCCAGGCCGCATTTTACGAAAGGTTCAACCCGTTAGGCACCATCATCGAATCGATGATATGCAGAACGATTGATTCATTGGCAATCCGCGATCAGGCCATGCATTTCAAGATTCTTGACGCAAAACGTGGAGACCTTGATCTGACCCAGGAACCCTACTATGCCGCCTATCTGACATCTCCGGAAGAAGATACCTGCCCTGGTATTCCCGGACAATGTGGTTTTGATGTTATGACCACACATACCTGGATGGGCGAAAACTCAATTATGCCCGGCCTTAAATATTTCCAAAAGGGCAACGGCATAATTGTTGTGACAAGAACCTCAAACCCTTCTGGAACAACCTTCCAGGACGCATATGTCGCCCCAAACATGGACGTTGAACTGTCGGCAAAGCAGGAACCCTACCGTTACACCCAGGCTCTGCATGATGAAATAAGTGAAATTCTCGGACGCGGTCCGATGGCGCATGAGGTCATGCTGTTTCTCACCGAAAAATTCAGCCGAGAAAACGAACTGAATGTAGACGGTGTGAGTCCACTCTTTTCGGTGATGGGATCGACGGTTAAGATGTTGTCCAGCTTTCGGATTCTCCGTCCATATGCCGTGCCACTTATTCCCGGCTTTGGTGGCCAGAAAGGTCCGATGAAAAACGTCATGCCCCTGTACATCCAAGATGGGCCTTACAGAGGCCATATCGGAGTAGAGTCATCATCCAGAAATCACAACTATCCCTGTCAGAAAAAATTCGGTGGTTCAGGCGATGTTGACAATTTGGACTTTGAAATGGAGCGGGTCATCAACCAGTTTGAAAAAGAGGAAAGGGAGGCATACGCCGAAGCCGGGTTGTGGTATCCGTTCTGAACTGACAAAATCGGCTGAGATAAACGAAATTGCGTTTGAATTCTCGGCAAGATGAGTCTCTAAAATTCATTTGAACAGGGTGGGTCTTCGGATCTACCCTGCTTTTATTTTAAAAAGTTTGTGTGGTTATAGATATCCGTCAGAAGGATGTTTCCCGAATGGCTAAATCGGCGAATTAGCCGTTTACATGGTTTATTTAACGGATTACCAAAATGCGTGCTGCAATAGGAACAATTAATTGTCTCCCTTGCAAAAAAAAAGCGAGTCCTCCGCAAAGATCTTTGCGGAGGACTCTTGGAGCCGGAAAATTCAGGGATATCTCACAGCCTGGCGCAGGATTTCCCCGACGTTATATGGCCACGGTACATTTAAAGTAACCCCGAGCTTCTTTTTAAGCTCGCGAAACTTATAAGTACTCGCTAGGCGCATGCCCTGGAGGCGTTCAGCCATATCGCCTTCGTCATCCCGGTCAATCAACGCCCGATCCAGTGAGCCTGGCGGATAGAGATAATCGACGATTATCCGCGTCGCTTCATAACTGGTCAAGCGGACTGCCGCCAATTCCCCGCGGCGCCTTTTTTCAACCTGTACGCTGGTCAGATAACCGGCGCACATAAGTTCGATGAAAAAGGCCGCTATCAGGACAATGATCATCCGGATAGCCACATACCCTACCTCCCAACCATAGGATATACCGAAAAAAATACACATTAACGATACTGGAATAATCGGAAAAATTACCCTTTCCCAGAAAAAATCCATATCCCCTCGCTGCCTCGGAAGCTCCGATCCCGAGATAATAATTCCCATAAACCCAACTAGTCCAATGATAGTATCCATCGCCCGTCCTCCCCATAAATTGAATAAATTTGATTGATTGCCGAATTGTAAAAGAAAACGTCTTCTACTCTTCTACCATGCCGACGGCTCTGGCGCAAGCCTGTTTTGATTCGGAGATGTTATGTGTTAATATTATTAAAATTTCCCAACCATATTCAACAACCCAGGAGGAAATATGTCCCAGTACATTCCCGCAGAAAATGTAAACCAAATATGTCCCCGCAAGGATTATCTGGTTTACCCGAACGGCGCGTTGCGCCGTATCGAAAAAGTAAGCCCAGCGAATTATGGCGTCGATGTCGTTGCTTCTTGCGACGACGAAATGGAAGGAAGCAGTAATTCCACTATCGAGCTGAAATTCATCGTGAACGGCGGAATTATCAAGATAGGCCCGGCTATCGGCATAAGCCATTATGACTGACCGACTCCCCGTGTCCGCCAGACCTCCCGCACCAGCTACGCTTAGTGGTGCCGGAGGTCTTATTTTTTTTGCGGACTGGCCGGCGATCCGGTTTGCCAACCGTGGCCGGATAAGGTATAATCCATATGGATTTATCATTATCCCCCTTGCAAAACCCAGCGAGCGATCCGGGCTACGGAGGGAGCATAAACCATATGACGAAGTCTTTATTTGTTTTTGAAGTCGAGCCTTTAATTTATAATTAAGCGGCTTTTTTATTCGCCCAAATTTTATAATTTCCAATTTTTAATTTTTAAATAATTTTTAATGCTTAAATGTTTAAAAAATTTAGAAATTAAGATTTATTTATAAAATTAAAAATTACAAAATTAAACTATTATGCCTAAATTCACCCACCTCCACGTCCACACCCACTATTCCCTGCTTGACGGCTTGGCCAAGGTCGACAAGATCCTGGACCATGCCAAGGAATTGGGGATGGATTCTTTGGCCATCACCGATCACGGCGTGCTCTATGGCGCCATCGAATTCTATATCAAAGCCAAGGAGCGCGGCATCAAGCCCATCATCGGTTGTGAATTTTATGTGACTTCCAATGACTTGCACAGTAAAAATCCGACGGCCGAAGACAAAAAAAGATACCATTTGATCTTGCTGGCGAAGAATGAAAAAGGCTACAAAAATCTGATGCGCCTCATCACCATCGCCCACCTGGAAGGTTTCTATTACAAACCCCGCATCGATCGCCAAACCCTGCGTAAATATTCCGAGGGGCTGATCGGGCTGTCCGCTTGCACGCAAGGCGAAGTGCCCGACCAGATCATCGCTGGCAATATGGAGCGCGCGGAGGAACTGGCGCTGGAATATCAGGATATTTTCGGCAAGGGTGATTTCTATTTGGAAATCCAGCATCATCCGAAATTCCCCAACCAAGCGGTCGCCAACGAAGGATTGATAGGACTTTCCAAAAAACTCGGCATCAAGCTGGTGGCGACCAATGATATCCACTACATCAAAAAGGAAGACGCCGAAATCCAAGATATCCTTTTGTGCATCCAGACCAACCGCAAAGTGGACGAAAAAGACCGAATGAATTTGATGGATTTCGAACTATACCTCAAAAGCCCGGAAGAGATGGCTGCCCATTTCGCTCACGTGCCGGAAGCAATCGCCAATACGCAAGAAATCGTGGACAAATGCAATTTGGAAATAAAATTAGGCGAAACCCAACTCCCCCATTTCGACGTACCGGATAGCTACACCGCCCAGACCTATTTGGAAAAAATGTGCGAAGACGGGCTGCAAAAAAGATTCGATTCGGATATCACCGCCGAACACCGCAAAAGGATGGCTTATGAATTGGATATCATCGAAAAAACCGGCTACGCTTCATACTTTTTAATCGTGCAGGATTTCGTTAATTGGGCGAAAAACGAAGGCATCGTCGTCGGTCCGGGACGCGGCAGCGCGGCGGGAAGTTTCGTGTCCTATCTGGTCGGCATCACCAATATCGATCCGATCAAGTACGACTTGCTATTTGAAAGGTTTTTGAATCCGGAACGAGTATCGATGCCCGATGTCGATATGGATTTCGCCGATAACCGCCGGGATGATGTCTTGCAATATGTCCGCCGGAAATATGGCAATGACCACGTGGCGCAAATCATCACCTTCGGTACGATGGCCGCCCGCGCCGCAGTGCGTGATGCCGGACGCGCCTTGGGTATGCCCTATGATTTTTGCGACAAAACCGCCAAGCTCATCCCGCAATTTTCCACTATTGAAGAAGCTTTGGAGGAATCTAAAGAATTCAAGGATTTCTATGGCATAGACCCAGGTGCGAAAAAACTAATCGACAGCGCCAAAAGACTGGAAGGCGTCGTGCGGCATGCCTCGATGCACGCTTGCGGAGTGGTCATCACCAAGGATCCGGTGACCGAATACACTCCCTTGCAAAACATCACCAAAGCCGGTGAGAACGGCGGCACAGTGACCCAATATTCCTCCTCCACCAAATCCAGCTTCGTAGAAAAGATCGGGTTGCTCAAAATGGACTTCCTAGGACTAAAAAATCTCACCATCATCCAGAACACATTGCGGATCGTCCGAAAATTGGAAAACCTCGATATAGATATCGATGCCATTCCGCTTGATGATGCCAAAGCCTATGAGCTCCTGCAAAGAGCCGAGACTACCGGCGTTTTCCAATTGGAAAGTTCCGGGATGAAAAGATACTTGAAGCTCTTGAAACCGTCCGTCCTGGAAGATATCATCGCTATGGTGGCGCTCTACCGTCCAGGACCGATGGACTGGATTCCCGATTTCATCGCCCGGAAACACGGAGAAAAAAAAATGACCTATCTGCATCCGAAGCTCGAACCGATCCTCAATAAGACCTATGGCGTAGCGGTCTACCAGGAACAGGTGATGCAAATCGCCCGCGACCTGGCCGGTTTTTCACTCGGAGAAGCGGATGTCTTGCGCAAGGCGATGGGCAAGAAAATTTTCGCTCTGATCCACGAACAGAAAATAAAATTCATAGAGGGTTGCGTCACCCAGGGAGTCGACCGCAAAATCGGAGAAAAAGTTTTTGAATACATCGAACCGTTCGCCGGCTACGGATTCAACCGCTCCCATGCCGCCTGCTATGCCCTTATCGGCTACCAGACCGCCTACCTGAAAGCGCATTTCCCCGCTCCTTTTATGGCCGCGCTTCTCACTTCCGACCAGGACAATATCGACCGCATCGCCATAGAGGTTTCTGAGTGCCGTGAAATGGGCATTGAGGTTATGGCGCCGCATATCAATGAAAGTTTTGAGGAATTCGCCGTCATTATTGATGAAGAAACCAAAAAATCCCGCATCCGCTTCGGACTCAACGCCATTAAAAACGTCGGGCATAATGTAGCGCATGAAATCGTGGAGGAGCGCAAAAAAAATGGGAATTTCAAATCGCTCGCCGATTTGGTAGAGAGGGTGCAAACCAAAGATTTGAACAAAAAATCGATCGAGGCCCTGGCCAAGGTCGGCGCGCTAGAAGGATTCGGCGAAAGAAACCAAATCATCGCTTCCATTGAAAATATCATCACCCATTCCAAGACTTTCCAAAAAAACCAAAATTCACAGCAGTTCAGCCTATTCGGCGCTTCGGAAATCGCGATGCCGGAAATCGCCCTCTTGGAATGCGAACCGGCCACTAAAAAACAGCGGCTAAGCTGGGAAAAGGAATTGATGGGGCTCTATATCAGCGACCATCCGGCCCGCGAATACAAGGATTATTTCGCTCAGATGGGCGTGCCGATTAAAAATATAAATTCCAACCACGTCGGACAAAATATCAGCGTCGGCGGAGTCATCGCCAAGATCCATAAGATCTATCTGAAAACCCAAAAAACCATGCTGTTCGTGACTATCGAAGACACGGATAGCGCTATGGAAATCTTGGTTTTTCCCAAAGTGCTTGACGCTACCGGCGCGATTTGGGAAGAAGACAAGGTCGTCCTGGTCAGCGGAAAAATTTCCGACAAGGATGGCAACTTCAAGATTCTCTGCGACACCGTCACCGTCATCAACCAGGCCGAAGTGGAAAAATTCAGCCGCATCCTGGCCACCCGCAAACTTAATGAAAAGCCTGTTGAGAAAAAAGCTGACGCCGCCAAAATGATTATCACTTTGCCGGGCAGCGCCGACAAAGACACGCTCAAAAAACTTTCCCAATATTTCGACCGCTGTGAAGCCGGCGCGTTGAAAATCTATCTCTCCATCAACGGCCGGAAACTTGAAACCCCTTATTGCATCGCCCAATCAGATAGCTTGGAATCCAACCTCAACAATATTATCCCCGAAGCTAAAATAAGCATATCATAGCGATGTGACATCTTCCCTAGCCATGATTTGCACCGCTAAATTTTCCTAACGGAAAAAACGATTGTTCGCCATTTTCTTTGGCGGCAAAGAAAGTGGCAAAAAGAAACCGCCGGCACCGGCTCGTGCTGTCTAAATTCCTAGCTTAGTCGCTAAAATTTTTAATGCAACCATAGAGGCGTAAAAATTTCTTAACGCTCCCGCGCTGGAATTTAGAAACGCACTACACCAAGGTGCGGATTTTTTCTAATTTTAAAAACTATTCCCGCACTAGCGAAATACCAAGCTACAAATTGAAATTTATGAGCGTAAAAAAATACCGGTCCGCCGCGGGGCAACCGGTATTTTTTAGCGAATAAATTGAAAATTTGTCTTGGTATGCAGCCGTGCGGCTTTTTTCTTTTTTGCCACTTTTCTTTTGGGAAAAGAAAAATGGCGTGGTGGGTTTTTCTGCTAGGAAAAACCAGCAGTGCAACCGACTAAAAAAATAGGAATGAAATCTTTACTCAAAATGGATCACCACGATTTCCGGACCATAATTGGTCCGCATAGTCGGACCCCACGTCCCGATACCCGGAGACGTATAGATGGAAAAATTATTTTCAGTATGCAAGCCATAAAAATATTTACCGTAAACCAACTGGGTGATGTATTGGAACGGAAATAACTGTCCAGTGTGGGTGTGTCCGGCCAATTGCAAGCTCACGCCGCTCGCCTTAGCCTGCCGCCATTCAGCCGGATTATGATATAACAGGATGCTTGGTTTTTTCGGATCAAATTCTTCCATATTCCTTATCACGTTTCCGATGTCCCGCGACTCGCCTCTTTGCGGATAGCTGACACCTATGATCTGCATCCCATACACATCAGCTATTTTATCATCCAGAACTTTCACCGGAGTCTTTTTCAGGACGTCCAGGGTGCCGGCAACGCCCAGATATGTTTCATGGTTTCCGGTCACGAAATAAATCCCGCCGACCGCTTTGATATCGCTTAGCGGAGTTACCAATTTTTCCAAACTTCCATCCATACCGTCAAACAGATCTCCCGTAATAAAAACCGCATCAGGTTTTTCCGCATTGACTTTCTGAACGACATCCGCCAAAAAATTTTTACCGAAAATCAAACCCAGATGCACATCGCTCAATTGCACCGCGGTTTTCCCGCGCCAACTTTCAGGTAAATTATCCATCCTGACCGTGATGTTTTTGATTTTGGGATGGTAGGCGTTCCATACGCCGTAGCCGGAATAAGAGATAGCGAAGACGATCGAAATCGCCACTAAATATGCGTATTCCCGATATTCAAGTTGGAAACCGGATATGCTGACGATTCCCGTAATAATCCAAATAGCCGCAAAGGCCATAATCAGATTCAATCCGATTCCCAACCACAAACCTGAAGAAAAATATAATATTTTCGTGGCGGAATTTTCACTGTAATGGGCCAGAATGGAAGATGCGATGAAACTTACGCTTAAAACTGCCAGGATGCCAGCCAGCCAAATTTTCGCGCCCACACTGCCGATACCTAAAAATTTGATTAAAGAAAAATATATGAAAAAATGACAACCGGACAAAATGGCCGCAAAAACCACCAATATAGTCATCATTAAAACGGCATTTATAGACATATTCGAACCTTCTTGTTTAACTCTGTTCCAATCATACCCTAACTATGGCTTGCGGTCAAAACGCTTTTGAGTTATAATGAGATTATAACCGAATGGAACATTGACGCGGCTACCGACCGCCGAGTTTCCGTAGAGCCTGGCGAATCAGGCTGAAAGAGTGCCCAAAAATTATGGGAATTCGAGTGGAACCTCCTGTCGCTCACGAGCGGTTGGACTCGAAATCAGATAATTTTTTGGCATTTTTTGTTTCTTGTCAAAATTTCAATTTCACTGCAAGAAACAAATCCGCCTCTGCCGGATACGCCCTAATCAATAATAATTTTTTATTCAAACCATTATGAGTGAAGAAAAAAATCTCGAAATGATCCGCCATTCCGCCGCGCACGTTTTGGCGGCCGCCGTCCTGGAGATGTTCCCCGAAGCTAAATTCGGCACCGGACCGGCTATCGAAAACGGCTTTTACTATGATTTCGATCTGCCGCGGACTTTGATCCCGGAGGATCTGGAAATCCTGGAAAGCAAAATGCGGGAAATCATCAAAGCCAACCACCCCTTCGAACAGGCCGCTTTGTCCGCCAGCGACGCCAAGGGCAAATTTGAACAGCTGGGCCAAACCTACAAACTCGAGCTGATCGCTGACCTGGAAAAGGCCGGTGAAAATATTTCCGTTTACAAATCCGGGCATTTCATCGACCTGTGCGCCGGACCACACCTGGATTCGACCGGCGAAATCAAAGCCGATGCTTTCAAGCTCACCAAAATTTCCGGCGCCTATTGGAAAGCGGACGAGAAAAACAAACAGATGCAAAGGATCTATGGCGTAGCCTTTACCAGCAAGGATGAACTGAAGGCATATTTGCATATGATTGAGGAGGCGGAAAAAAGGGACCATCGTAAACTCGGCAAAGAACTGGGATTGTTTATTTTTTCAGATTTGATAGGTCCTGGATTGCCGATTTACACGCCCAAGGGGGCGCTTATCCGCCGGGAAATCATCAATTATTCCAATGAATTGCAATCCAATATCGGCTACCAGGAAGTACATACGCCCAATATGAACAAGGCTGAATTATTCAAGGTTTCCGGACATTATGAAAAATACAAGGAAGATATGCTACGCGTCGTTTCCAATTATTCCGAGGAGGAATATTTCCTGAAACCGATGAATTGTCCGCAACACACCCAGGTTTATGCTTCGCAAATGCGCAGTTATAAAGATTTGCCTTTGCGCATCGCGGATTTTTCCAACCTATACCGTGATGAAAAGCCCGGGGAACTGAGTGGACTTACCCGTCTGCGCTGTTTCTGCCAGGATGACGGCCATTGCTTCTGCCGTGAAGACCAGATTAAGGACGAATTTTCCTCTGTTTTGCAAGCTGTCAAAAAAGCTATGGTAACTTATGGGATGGATTATAAAATCAGGTTGTCACTTTGGGACCCGCAGCATCCGGAAAAATATTTAGGCGATGCGGATGTCTGGGAAAAATCGCAAGCCTTGCTGGAGGACATCTTGATTGAAAACAAAATCGAATATTTCAAAGCTGAAGGCGAAGCGGCGATTTACGGACCGAAGATGGATCTCATATCCAATGATTCACTTGGCCGCAAATGGCAGATTTCAACTATCCAATTGGATTTCATTATGCCGCAACGTTTCCAACTGACCTACATCGACAGTGACGGCACGGAAAAGACTCCTGTTATGATCCATCGCGCCATTGTCGGATCTCCCGAAAGGTTCCTTGGCATCCTGATCGAACACTACGCCGGAGCTTTCCCGGTCTGGCTCTCCCCTGTCCAAGCTATGATTATCCCCGTTTCCGAAGAAAAATTCGGCGCCTACGCCAATGAAGTGAAAGAAAAATTGCTGGCGGCCGGCGTGCGCGCTGCGGTCGATGCCACGGCGGAAGGTTTGGGCAAACGCATCCGCAACGCTGAAAAACAGAAGATTCCGTATATGCTGGTAGTCGGTGAAAAGGAAATGGAATCACAAACCTTGGCTATCCGCCCGAGAGGCACCAAAGATCAGACTGTTATGAAAATCGAAGAATTCGTGGAAAAAATCACAGCCGAAATCCGCGATAAAAAATAAACCTTCAGAGCGCATTGAAGGCATCCGCATTAGGATGCCTTTTTGCTTGATAAAACGGCTCAGATATAGTATCCTGATATATACTCAAATATATGCAAAAATATTTCATCAAGACTTTCGGTTGTGCCATGAATCACAGCGATTCCGAAAGGATCGCCGCCTTTTTGGAGAAACACGGTTTTTCTCCAGCTTCGGATATCACCAAAGCCGATTTAGCCGTCTTCAATACCTGCGGCGTGCGCCAAATGGCCGAAGACCGGGCTTATGGACAGACCCATAATCTTAAAAAATCTAACCCGAAAATCAAAATAGTCTTGACCGGTTGCCTGGCCAACCGCAAAGACGTGCAAAGAAGACTTAAAAATAAAGTCGATTTGTTTTTTCCTATCGATAAATTCGAGTTATTTGAAAATTTTGTCATTGGAAGTTGTTTAGAAATTCGGAATTCTAAATTCGAAATTTTGGCACACGATAAATGCACAAATCAAGAAAGTATCCCATACTTATCTATCGAACCGAAATATTCAAACAATTTCCAGGCCAGCGTGCCGATTATGACCGGTTGTAATAACTTCTGCTCTTATTGCGTCGTACCATATGCCCGCGGCCGCGAAGCTTCCCGGCCGGCCGAAGAAATCATCGCCGAAATAAAAAAATTGGTGGAAAGCGGCTACAAAGAAATCACGCTGCTCGGACAGAACGTAAACAGCTATTCTGACAGCGGCGCCGCTATGGATGCTGACAGGGGTGAAATCCCTCTGAAGGGGTTTCACCCCTACAAAACAATAAACTTTCCAAAGCTCCTCAAAAAAATCAACGCCATCCCGGGAAAATTCTGGATCCGATTCACTTCGAACCACCCCAAGGACGTGACTGACGAAATGATCGGGACCGTGACGAAATGCAAGAAGGTTTGCGAATCTTTCCACTTGCCCGTCCAAGCCGGCAACGATGAAATTCTGAAAAAGATGAACCGCAAATACACCGCCAAGGATTATCTGGCTTTAGTCAAGAAAATCAAAACCGCATTCAAAAAAAATAAATCGGGCATCCCATTTTCCATCACCTCAGACTTGATTGTTGGTTTTCCCGGAGAAACCAAGAAACAATTCTTGGATTCCGCGGAAATTATGGGAAAAGTCGGCTATGATATGGTTTTCTTCGGGCAGTTTTCTCCCCGTCCTGGCACCACGGCCTGGGAAATGAAGGACAATGTTTCTAAGATAGAAAAAGAAAGGCGCGAACGGTTCCTCAACGAAATCCTGAAAAAAACCGCGCTGGCAAACAGCAAAAAATTCCTTAATACTGATGCCGAGGTACTGATTGAAAATGAGAAGGATGGGATATATTTTGGAAAGACCCGCACCGCTAAAAATGTGAAAGTAATTTCCAACAAGAAAAACTTGGTCGGGAAATTCGTAAAAGTAAAAATAACCAGAGTCAACATATGGAATCTCGAGGGAAAATCATAGCCATCCTAGGACCTACTTCCGCCGGAAAATCAGCGGCGGCGATTCGGCTTGCCCAAAAATTCGATGGCGAAATAGTATCCGTGGATTCACGGCAGATTTATCGCGGGATGGACATCGGAACCGGGAAAGTGACACAGGAAGAACAAGCCGGAATCAAACATTGGATGCTGGATATAGCCAGTCCGAAAACCGATTTCAGCGCGGCGCGCTTCAAGAAAAAAGCGGACAAGATCATCAAGGATATTTTAAAGCGCGGAAAACTGCCGATCCTTTGCGGCGGCACCGGCTTCTGGATCAAATCGATCGTGGACAATATCACCTATCCGGAAGTTAAGCCGGACTGGGAATTGCGCAATCAATTGGATGATTCAAGTCTGGAAGATCTGTTCGCGCAACTGCGGAAACTGGATCCTAAAAGAGCGCGTAGTATCGACGCCAAAAACAAAGTCCGCTTGATCCGCGCCATCGAAATCTGCAAAACCCTCGGCCAAGTGCCGGAAGAAAAATCCGATCCGCGATACCAGACTTTGCAAATCGGCTTGGCCGTGCCCAAAGAAGAATTGCACGCTAAAATAAAAAAACGCCTCGACCGGAGATGGCGGGACGGAATGATAGAAGAGATTGAAAAACTTCACACCCATGGCCTTAGCTGGAAAAAGATCCAAAGTTTCGGCTTGGGCTATTTTTGGATTCCGGAGTATCTGCGAAAAAAAATTTCTTTGGAAGAATTATATAGCAAGGTCTATCTGTCCGAAAAGGATTACGCCAAGCGCCAGCTGACTTGGTTCAAAAAAGACCTTCGGATATTATGGTTGGAAAAATATGGTGACATCGAAAAGGAAGTTGCTATTTTTCTAAAAAACAAAGTTATTAAAACCGTCTGACCTGTTTTCTAATCCCAAATCTCATCTTCTGTTTTCCCCGCTCCATCCGCGATATGTTTTCTCAATATTTCCATCTGATCGATAAGTGAGTTGAAACTGATCTTGATTGTTGTGTCTTGCAGTTCTTTCGAGTTCAAAGCTTTTATCGATGCTAAGACATCCCTCCTTAATTCCGTAAAATCAGCGCCTAAATTTAAAAATTTCGCATAGTTCAACTGTTCATTCATTCTGACTTGGTCTTCCAACGCGACTACGCGCTGGAGAAAAATATTTATTTCATCAAGTGTCCTTTCTATCTTTTTCCTTTCTTCCGTCGCCCTGATTTCTTCTTCCACTTCCGGCTTTTTGAGAGGCATCAATTCAGCGGTTTTTTCAATTCCCTCAGAAATATATGACACTTCGATAGGATCATCAACATCTTTTTTAACGGCATCGCTATGGACAGGAATAGACCCGCTCTTCCGGATCCTTTTTAAAAGAGCCCCATTCAAATCGCCGATTTTATTGCCAGGCACAAAAGCATCATAATCTTCTCCTGACGATTCCCTAGGGCTATTGAATACGCCTTCCATCATATTTTTATTTTATCTTGTTTTTTAACATTTCCATGACGATTCCCGGATTAGCCTTGCCTTTCGAGGCGGCCATCACCTGTCCCATCAGGAATTGGAGCGCGTTCTGTTTGCCAGCTTTGAAATCGTCCACCGATTTCTGGTTTTTGGCCAACACCCCATCGATTATGTTTTCAAGTTCGGAAGCGTCATCCATCTGCGCCAGATTTTTTTCCTCGATGATCTGCGACGGATCGCCGCCAGTCGCGTACATCTCTTCCAAAACGACCTGTCCGGCGCTGGAATTTATCTTGCCATCCGCCAAAAAGCCGACGAGTTCCGCATAATTTTCCGCCGTTATCTTCACGTCTTTGATAGTTTGGGAATTTTTCATCAGATGTTTCTGCAATTCACTGACCATATAATTCGCGGCTAATTTGACCAGCTTATTTTCTTCAGAACCGATTTCCCCGCTCTGCTTTTTCTCTTTCAATTCGGAAACCACATGCTCGAAATATTCCGCCAAATCCTTGTCGCCCGTAATCACGTTCACATTTTCCAAAGATAAATTATATTCATCTACAAATCTCCTGGATTTAGCGTCTGGCAATTCAGGCAGATGCCGGCGCAAATCCGCTACGTATTCTTCCGTAAACTTCATCGGCGGAATGTCCGGTTCGGGGAAATAGCGGTAATCATGGGCGGACTCTTTTTTTCTCTGCGCTACCGTGACGCCGCGCGCCTCGTCCCAGCCCCGGGTTTCCTGTGATACCTTCTCGCCTTTTTCCAGAATTTCCGTCTGGCGCAAGATTTCATAATCGACCGCGCGCTCAACCACCCGGAAAGAATTCAGGTTTTTAATTTCCGATTTGGTCCCGCTCAGCTTCTCCTCATCCTCCTTATGTAAAGAAATGTTGACCTCGCAACGCATATGGCCTTTCTCCATATCCGCTTCCGAAATTTCCAGATAACGGAAAATCTGCTGCAATTTCTGGCAGAACAGGCGTGCTTCCTTGCCATTCTCAATGTCCGGTTCCGTCACCAGTTCCATCAGAGGCACCCCAGCCCGATTGAAATCCACCAAAGAATATTCAACGCCTTTCGGATGCACCAGCTTTCCCGTGTCCTCTTCCATATGGATCCGGGTTATCCCGACGGACTTCCCGTCGATTTCAACGCGGCCCTGCTCGCACAGGGGCTGGTCATATTGCGAAATCTGGTAGCCCTTGGGGATGTCCGGATAGAAATAGTTCTTACGGTCGAATTTGGAATTTTCCGCGATCTGACAATTCAGTGCCAAGCCAGCCATTTGCACGAATCTGATCGCTTGTTCGTTGGCTACCGGCAAAGTCCCGGGTTGCGCCGTGCAAACCGGACAAATATTAACGTTCGGTTCCGTTTCCATACCTAAACCGTTCTTGCAGCCGCAAAACATCTTCGATTTCGTTTTCAGTTCGACATGGATTTCCATACCGATGACGGGAATATATTTTGTCATAAAATCTAGATTACTGGATTATAATAAGCCTGTGTTTAAAAAAATAGTGTGTGATTTTTATTTTTATACTCAAATTTTCAATTCACAATTTTAAATTTTCAAACAATTTTTAATTTAAAATTTCAAAAAATCAGATGCTCAAATATTTAAACTCCGGTGCTTCCGAAACCGCCGTTTCCTCTTTCCGTTTCGTCCAATCCGCCCACTTCGATAACTTCCGGATTTTCCACTTTCTGGATAAGCATCTGTGCGATCTTATCCCCCTTGCCTATCTTATATGTTTCTTGCGATAAATTAACGAGGCCTATCTTAACTTCGCCGCGATATCCGCTATCGATGACGCCACCCAATACTTTTATCCCGCTCTTGATGGCGATGCCGCTCTTGTCCCAAATCAAGCCGACATATCCGTCCGGAATTTGCATCGCGATTCCGGTCCGGCAAGCCGACCTTTCCATTGGCCGCAACTCCAAATCTTCCAGAGAGAAAAAGTCCATACCCGCATCGCCCGCAATGGCATATTGGGGAATTTTCGCGTCGGTTTCCAATTTTTTTATCCGTATCTTCATTTTATAATTATTTCCAACTTATTCCAAATTATACTTCCGATTTCATCTATCGGCAGAAGTCCATCATTTTTAACACAATTTACCCGCACCCAATTATTATTTTTCTTAATCATTTTTATCGCGCTTTCTTTGGAATCTTGCAAATGTTGCAGATTATTTTCCGCCACGTCTTTCCGGCCTCTCAAATATCTTTTTTTATAACTGCCTTTTTCGCCTGCCAGAAGTTTTTGCGTGATTTCCACCGGCACATCCAGGTAGATGATCGCATCCGGTTTGGGAATGGCAAAAATCTCAAACTCCATTTTTTCCAGCCATTTCAGAAATTCTTTTCTGTCTTTTTCATTTTTTATTTTCCCTCCCTGATGGATTTGATTGGAACTGACATAGCGGTCAGCGATGACGATATTCCCGTCTGCCAGCCATTTCCGAATGCTTTTACTGGATTCAAAGCGATCAGCCGCATATAGCACCGAAGCGATGCGCGGATTGACTGCCAAAAAATCCCCATACTCTCCAGCCAAACATTCACCGATCAATTTTCCGAAAAAATTATCATAATATCTTGGAAAATCAATCACTTTGACCTTGAATTTATTCTTTTTGAGTCTGGACGCCAATAGTTCGGTCTGGGTCGCTTTCCCGCTGCCATCCGTGCCATCAATAACGATAAATTTCCCTTTTTTCCCCATATCTTAGTTTTTTAAAAGCAGTTTGCCGCCGTTATCTCGTCAGCTCCAAAAATTTAAACTTGTATTGGCCATTGTCAACCGCCTCCTCCTTTATGATATTTTTAAATTCAGAGTAATCCGGGAAAAAAGTATCGGCATCTTCCGGGGCATCTTCCACGACCGTCAAATAGAGCTTATCTACCATTGGCAAAGAAAGCTTGTAAATTATGCCGCCTCCGATGACAAAAACCTCCTCTTCGCTATTTTTATATTCTTGCAAAACTTCCTCCAAAGAATTCCTGACTTCCACGCGATCATCCCGGAAATCTTTGTCGAGTGTCACGACGATATTTTTCCTATTCGGCAACGGTTTGCCGATGGACGCGAAAGTCCGCTCGCCCATAATCACAGTGTGGCCGGAAGTCGTTCTTCTGAAATGCGCCATATCCTCCGGGATATCCCAAAGCAACCGGTTATTGCGCCCGATGGCGTTATTTTTAGCGACTGCCACGATAAGTGAAATCATATAGCTTATACCCTATGAAGCTGATTATCCCTTTTAACCATATTATCACATAAAAAGACCGCCGACAAGCGATATTTCCAGACCTACGTTTATTGCAAAATGCCATAATTCAGGTATAATTTAGGTATTGACGGATAAATTAACATAATTAAAGCAAGATCTATGGATATCGAAATATCAAGTCTCTTAGGTAGCGGAAAGCTTGTACCCACAAAAGATATAGGCAAAATTTCAACTTTTCTCAAAAAGAATAATTACAAAGTCGTATTGACGCAAGGGGTGTGGGATCTTATCCACGAAGGGCACGCCCAATATCTTCAAAAAGCCAAAGAATTCGGCGATGTGTTGATCGTAGCTGTCGATACCGATGAAGTCGTGAAACATCGCAAGGGTCCCAACCGCCCGATAGTTCCGGAAAAGGAACGGGTCAAAATGATTTCCCATTTGAAACATGTCGATTTGATCGTTATGAAAGAATCCAAAACGGATCATGGAAAGCTCATCAGGGATATAATGCCCGATATCTTCGTTATTTCAGAGTCGACACAATCCAATATAAAAGGCAAAAGTTTTCTCCAGGAAATCATAGAAGAACATACTCCGTACTGCAAAAAAATTGTCAACCTGGAGCCGCAATCCACGACCTCCACTACCGCGCGGATCAGGCTGTTGACCATCCAAGGAGCTGAGGATCTTGCGAAAGAATTACAAAAATCGATAGAAAATTTCTTGTACAACAGAAAGTAGAGGATATTGGAATTTTATTATTACCGCTCAGGAATGGACCTGCCGGCTGGCGTTATCCTCCCGCCGGACTAGCCAAACAACGCTAAATTTTTACGCCACGAGAATGTCCGGAAAAAAAATCTTAATCGCTCTAGCCCCCGTCATCCATATCAAATACCTGGAATTATTCAAAAAATATCCGGAGCATCTTTATATTTTAGATGACACGATCCTGAAAAAATGGGACAAATTTGAAAATTTGAAAAGGGACCTGCGATCCATCGACCAAAAGACCATCTGTGATTTCATCCGGAAATCAGGCCTTTTGCAAAAGGTCGACCTGTTGACATTGGAAAATTTGACGGCTTTGGAGGAAGAAAAAGCTTCCATCGTCATGCCGGACGAAGACGTGTCCCGCTGGTTCGCGGAAAAATTTCTTCCCGACAGGAAAGTTGAATTTGAAAATGTCTTTTTGCGGTGGAACAAGCCGGTGTCAACCCAGGAATTGGAAGTTTCCGCTGACAGGATAATCACATTTGAAAAAGCCCACCAAGAACTTATGGACAAAGCCGACGCCCTGAAAGAAAAAAGCGCTAATTGGTGGAGACAGATCGGCGCCATAGTCACGGACGCGAAAGGCTCGGTGATACTTTCGGCATTCAATCGCCATGTCCCCACCCAGGAAAATATGGCTGTCTATGGAGACCTCCGGATGTGTTTTGACGCCGGTGAAAACCATCACCTCTCCAATTCCATCCACGCGGAAGCCTCCCTGATTGGGAAAGCCGCCCGGGACGGGATCAGCCTGGACGGTACCGTTCTATACGTCACCACCTTCCCCTGCCCGACTTGCGCCAAACTGGTGGCGGAAGCTGGCATTAAAAAAGTTTATTACCAAAACGGCTATTCACTTTCCGACGCTGAAGATATCCTCAAAAATGCCGGGGTGGAGATTATTTTAGTCAAATAAAATAAAAACTAAGTTAATGACAAAAAAACTATCCGGCGTAGCCGGATGTTTTTATTATCAAGCCGGATTGACTTCAATTGGCCTTTTTGCTATTGTATTTAACTGAAACAAAAGGTTATTAGTTCCTATAAAACTGAAGGGGGAGGGTAAAGTATTGAAAAAAACTATCACTGAAATCGTAAAGGGGTTTTCTGGGAAATTACCGAAGTTTCCCGATGGGCGGATCGATTATTCGACATCAAGCAGCGCACCAGTCATAATCATCTTCGTCAAGGTTGGCGAAGAATTCCTGCTTTTAAGACGGAGCAAGAAGGTATCCAACTATCAAGGCAAATGGAGTGCAAGCGCTGGCTTCCTGGATGATGAAAGACCCGTCCAAGAAAAAGTTATGGATGAACTTATTGCTGAGTTAGGAGTTGCCGAGGAACGACTGCAAAGGCTTATCACGGAGATTAAGATCTGTGAGTATTATGAATTCAAGGATGAGAAAGCCGGCAAGACTTGGCTCAAAACTCCGGTACTGGTTGAGCTGAGAGAAAAACCAGAAATACGCCTTGACTGGGAGCATGACGATTACTGCTGGATTCGAATCGAGGAGCTATCCAAATACGACACGGTCGTCGATCTTAAACACACTCTCAAATGCGCTTTAAACTAAAAGACATTTGAAAAGGCGGACAAGCTACTACAGCTTGCCCGCCTTTTTAACTCTCACCATTTTTCTTAACCGATTCTCGTAATAACCGGCTCTTCCCCGGCGGAAACGACCAACTGGGCATGCAAATGCTGGACGGTCGCGCCTGTCAGGCCGGTGCTGTCCGAACGCATCAAAAAAGTGCTATGGGTTATTCCAAGGCTTTGTTTGATTTTTTTAACGATATTCCATAGATCCGAAATTTCCTCCTCCTTCATTTCCTCAGGTGTCAGGATATGGCGCTTGATTATAATGACCAGATGTTCTTTCGTATGCTCATACGGCCAAGCGTTCCTTGTTACCACCCAAAAATCAGTTTCTATCAAAACAGGATTCGAATGGTAAGCCGGTTTTTCTTTAGCGACGAAATCATGGCAAAAAGGACACACTCCGTCAGAAATAATTTTTTTCATCACCGCGATCTGTTCCTCCTTGCGGGCATTTTCCAGATCCAATCCGCTTTTATTCATATCTCTAAATTTGTAAATTATGGGCTATACCGGAGTTGGAATCTTAAACCAAGGCTTTGGTTCGTAGTCTTCAAGCACGAAATCCTCCTTGCGGAAATCCTGGAGCCTTGTCACTTTCCTATCCAGTCTAAGAGTCACGGTCGGGAAAGGCTTCGGTTCAATGGCTAAAATCTTATCCACTGATTCAGCTTGGACGTCATAATAATGGGGATTGGATAGAAAATGAGTATATTTGGTAAACTTGTAACCCAGCAGATGCGCCACCATCAAACCAAGAGCTGACCATTCGATCAGGTTGAATTGCAAGCCCACCGGGACATCGGCCGATCGCTGGGTGTGTGTCATTTCCAGTTCTTTCTGCTCATCAAAAAGCACGAAATGGATGAAATTGCCATGGCAGGGAGCGACGACGACTTTGCGCTTGAAACCCTGCTCTTCATCTCCCATCGATAGAGGCGGATTCCAGGTAGTCAGGACATGGGTCCTCAAAAATGGCGCTTTTTCCATCTGCCGCTGGACGGCGCTGACTTGATCGAATTCCCCTTTTGCGGATTGGAAACGTCCCAAGGATGCCCCATAGGATCCATCGCCCAAATCGCCTTCAGGTAACCCAAATATCGCACACTTTTCTTTTGTAACCCAATCCTTCCAAAAAACCTCCGGACAGCCATATTCCTTCAGGCCGCTCAGCGTACTTTGCCCATTTAAAAACGCCACCAATTCGCCTATTGATCCATAAAATGACTTGCTCAAATCACGCTCCGTCAAAACGGGAAAACCGTTGTTCATTTCAAATTGCAACATAGCACCTGTTATTTCTTTTGAATTCTGATGCCCGGAATTAGCATTCTCACTAAGCCTGGCATGGATAGGCACTTTGTCTTTTCCTGTTGTTTTAATTTTTTTAAGCAATTCTTGATATTGAAAATCAGGAACCCGCTCGCCAAATGGAAGATAATCGATGCCTCCTTCTATTTTATTTTTAACCTCTTTATTTGTCATATTTTTATGCCCCTATCTTACTGTTTATGGTTATTCCATCATACTATTTTTAGCTCCATAGGTCAAAAAGTCCCGCCTCAGCGGGACTCCCTATTTATCGCCTGATTTTTTCCATAATTTTATCCGTTTCTTCCAGCAGATATTCCAAAGTTTGCTCGTTTCTGACGGTGAAATCCGCTTTAGCGCCGATTTCCGGAATGATCGCTTCCGTTTCGAATTTTTCCAATTCCTGGAATTTGGCGAAACTGCTGTTGTCATCCGATTTTTCCATCCGGTTCGTCGACCGCTCCCAGCGCAATTTCTGGTCCGCGGTAACATAGATGATATAGCTCCGGGGAAATCCCTTTACGAAATCATAATTTTCCCAAAATCTTATTCCATTGAAGATAACTACCTTATCGCTAACTGACATCCTTTTTATCAAAGCCTTAGCGAAAATATCTTGTCCGAATCTTTCACGGACAGCGTGCGAAAGCCACTGCAAATCCTCCCTGGATATCGCGTCAACGAAGTTCCTCAAAGCGTCGAACAAAGGATCGGAAAACCGGATTTCCTTAGCGCCATATCGGTCTTTCAGATGTTTTGATACCGTGTCCTTGCCCGATCCTGGCTCTCCTGCCAAACCGATGATTATTTGTCCTGACTTATCCATCTTATAGGGTTTATCCAATTAGCCTCGCCAAATAATCCTATCAAAAATCACCGGTTCGGTCAACATAAAAAATGCTTACGTCCCACAAAGGACTAAAGTCATCATAAAAAATCGATCGGCATAGCATCCCCGCTGAATTCTTTTTTGTCCAACACCTTTTTATTTTCAACGTCCAAAAGCAAAAAAACCGACTTCCATTCCCGTTCTCCACCCGCTTGGCGATGCGAATTGCCAAAGATGGCCAGATAGCGTCCGTCCAACCAGAAGATATCAGACCAATCATCATAACCTTTAGGCAAGGCACCCACTTCCATCCTTTCCTTGGTCGCTACATCGATAGCTAGAAGTTCAGCGGAATCTTTTACCGTTTCGTTTATGAAAAATACCAGCCTGCCGCCCGGTGAAAAAAACGGAAGTGATTTCATGTCTTCTTTGTCCAATGCGTAAAATCCGCCTCCATCGATATTCGAAACAGCCAGAACGCTGCTAGGCGCTTCCGTAAATTCATTTTTGAAAGTGAAAACGGCTTTTTTGCCATCCGCAGAAATTGCCGCTTCCTGAAAACCGCCTTTCTGCCTTCCGATTTTCCCTCCCAAATCAAATGGAACATCTGATTTTTCCGCCGCTACGATAAAAATTCCTGATCGGCCTCCATCTCCAGGCTCCGGATCGATAATCAGATTAGCATTGGGCGCCCAGCGCGCTTCCATCCCAGCCAGCGCGCTGCTTTCTGATCCTCCAATCGGAGCGGGATCACCCGCTAATTTGGTATCGATAACATATAGCCGGTGGGATCCGGCGGAAACTTCCACGAAGCTCAAAAACCTGCTGTCAAAAGACCATTGGGGTTTCACCAAATCAAAAACATAAGTATTTTTTTTCAGGACCTGTTCCGAAGCGAATCCTGGATCAGCGACCAGCGCTTCTTTTTTTCCAACCAGCAATCTATTCTCCCTGCTTGCCAAATCATACGAATATAATCCGTCGATTGCCACATATGCCAGCTTTTTTTTATCAGGCGATAAAACGACACTTGCGACTGGCACATCTGTCCCGTCAGACAATCCATCCAAACTCCGGTCAAATTCCAAAACTACTTCCTGATAATCCTTTTTGATATCTTCCCGACTGACAATCACATGATTGCCTTGTCCGGAAACCACCAGAAGCGCCCCATGGTAGGCGTTACCTTCTTCGGCAAAGCCCTCCAAATCCCAAATATTGCCATCCGCAAACTGAGCCGCCGCTTGATTCTCTTGACCAGCCATCACTTTTATGCCGCCGACTTTCCCAAAGTCATTCCCTTGCCATTGATACACGCCTGCGGTCGCTATGGCAACCGAGATGGCTAAAGCTGCCACGACGGCTAATTCCCTGCGAACCTTGCGCCGATTATAACGGAAACTCAGCCCTTGCCTGATCTCGATTCTCTTATGTTTGATCATATCCCATTCGGCGACCACTTTCTCCTCGATTGCCTGGCCAAACGAATGCGCATCAAATTTTTTTTCCATAATTTGTTTTTTTTAAGACAAATCGCACTAATCAGAAACCTAGACAAAAAAATCGCACCGTCAAACCAGCACATCCACATAATACCATAAAAAACATTTACTTAAAACCTAAAAAAAGACGCACTTGGCGTCTTTTTTAGTCGATTACCTTAATTTGGAAATCCTACAGGCTGATTTTCATTCCCCGTCCCATCGTCGAGCAAACCGTCATATTAGCCATCAGTTTCCCCTTGAAAGCGGCCGGCTTCACTTTTTCTACCGCCTCGATGAAAGCTTTAATATTTTCAATAAGTTTCGCATCATCAAACGAAAGCTTGCCCACCGCCTGGTGGATATTGGCTGAGTCATCATTCTTGAAGGCAGCCCGTCCTTTTTTCAATGCCTCCACAGCCTCTTTGATCTTAGTGGTCACCGTCTCAGTCTTCGGGTTAGGCATCAATCCTTTCGGCCCGAGCACTTTAGCCACCTTGGCCAATTTCGGCATCATCTCAGGAGTCGCAACCAAGACATCGAAGTCGATTTTTTTAGAGAATCCTTCGATCATTTCTTCTCCACCGACGATATCCGCTCCAGCCGCCTTGGCCTCATCCACGCTGGTTGAAGTTATGACCGCCACGCGCTTGGCCTTGCCAGTCCCGTGAGGAAGCACGACAGTTCCACGCACCTGTTGGTCGCCCTTTTTAGTGTCCACATTGGTTTTGATATGCACTTCGACCGACTCATCGAATTTGGCGATTTTATTTTCCTTCATCAACTTCACCGCCTCTTCCAAAGAATAAACTTTGTCCTTGGAGATTTTTTCCGCAGCCGCCCTGTACTTTTTCCCGTGCTTCATATAATTTGCGTGGTTCAAGCGATGCATATTATAACCTAACGCATCTCCCACAAAATTAAAAATTAATTCTCTATTTTCACGCCCATCGATCTCGCCGTTCCGGCGATGATTTTCATAGCCGCTTCCACATCATTCGCATTAAGATCCGGCAATTTCTTTTCCGCGATCTCCCGCAATTTCGCTTCGCTTATTTTGCCAACTTTGTCCTTTAAAGGATTTCCAGCACCTTTCTCGATGCCGGCAGCTTTCCGCAACAAGTCGGAAGCAGGAGGGGTTTTCAAAACGAAACTGAATGTCCGATCTTCAAAAACAGTGATTTCAGCCGGGATGATATCCCCCATCTGCGCCTTAGTCGCTTCATTGAATTTGGTGCAGAACTCCTGGATATTAAGGCCGTGCTGGCCCAACGCCGGACCGACTGGAGGCGCCGGATTAGCCTTTCCAGCTCCGATTTGCAATTTGATAACGGTTTTAATTTTCTTTGCCATGTGATTAGTTCTTAGTTTTTAATGATATCGCGCATTTGGAATCCCGTACTAAGAAGCCTGTACGAAACCCGACACGCGCTCGTAAATTATAGTTTGCGTATCTGCAGGAAATCCAATTCGACCGGGGTTTCCCTTCCGAAAATCGAAACCAGCACCTTGACCCTGCCTTTGGCTTCGTCCACCTCGTCCACCTTCGCGTCGAAGTCTTTAAACGGACCGTCCACGACCTTGATGGAATCGCCGACTTTGACATCAATTTTATATTTCGGTTCAGCCACGCCCATCCGCTTTTTCAACATTTCGATTTCCGCCGGATCAACCGGAGTCGGCGTCGTACCCAGTCCGATGAAACCGGTCACGTTCGGAGTATTGCGGACGACATACCAGGACGCGTCCGTCACGATCATATCCACCAGGACATATCCGGGATAAATTTTCTCTTCTACGACCGTCCTTTTGCCAGCCTTGATCTTTATTTTCTTTTCAATCGGGACCATCGCGTCGAAAATCAGATCCTGCATATCCATCGATTCGATCCTCTGTTTCAAGTTTCGAGCGACATTATCCTCATAACCGCTGTAGGTATGGATAACATACCAGGCCCGCCCGTGATGTTGGGTTTGTTTCGCCATATTATTTTATGATAAATGTTTTTAATAAGTAACTGAATACGTAATCCAAACTTCCTAGAAAAACCGCCCCGGCGATGCTGATGCCGATAACTAAAATCGTATAATTTATAGTCTGCCGCTTATTCGGCCAGTTGACCTTCATAAGTTCCGCCCGTGCTTCCCGTAAAAATGTGGTTATTTTATTCATTTTTTTCCTTTATTTAAGCCTTTTTTTCAAAAAGCGTTTTTAAGCTTTTTTAAAAAGCCCTCTGAGGCTTTTCTATGGATTAATATTACATCGTTCCGAACCGATTGTCAACTGCGAAAAACCGCAAGGACTATGGACAAATTTTTTCTTTACTATATAATGGATTCTAGTTACCCATAAGACGGATAGATTGAAAAATATGGGCCCTTAGCTCAGTTGGCTAGAGCGCCTCGTTTGCACCGAGGAGGCCGGGAGTTCGAATCCCCCAGGGTCCACAGCATAAATTTTTAATTTTAAAATTTTTAATTATAGAGTCGCTTTCGCGACGAATTTTTATTTACGGGCTTATAGCTCAGTTGGTTAGAGCGCGTCACTGATAATGACGAGGTCTCAAGTTCGAATCTTGATAAGCCCACATCGACAAAAAAACAATCCATCATAATGGATTGTTTTTTTTGTTGGGCTATTTTTTCCGGAAAACCAGGAACAGGCAGCCTAAAACAAAGGTGATCAATGCCAGCACATGCATCCCTAAAACATTCCTATCTTGCGCGATATCAGCCAAAATCAATCCGATACCGGCGATAACAAAAAGCATCCCGCCGATCCTGGCATTCCGCCAGGCCGCATAAGCCATCAGGAGATACGCGCTGCCCGGCATCAGGGATGGTAAAAAATGGCTCCACTGGAAATTTTCCGAAAAAACCTCACCAACAAAAAGAAAAAGTGACATGACCAAGACGACTGAAATAAATCTGGGAATCCGGACCAGCTGGAATCCTTCTTTGCCGGACGCTTTTTTAACAGTTTTTTTAGAATGCTTTTTTCCGTTTTTTTTCATAAAATGAAGTTAGCTGCGTTTCCGATCTATTTTGATTTTAAAATAGCTTTTTTGAACGCGTCACCTTTCTCTTCGAAATTCTTCCAAACGCTATAACTCGGTGAAGCGGTCGAAAGCAAACATATTCCGCCAGGCCTGCTATTGGCAAAAGCGAATTCTACCGCTTCATCCATTTCTCCGGTATGTAAAATATGGTATTTCTTCTTGGACTTTTTACGCAAAGCCGCCGCGATTTTTTTCCCGCTATCAGGAAAAAAGGCGATATTTCTGACTTTCGATTTATCGATAGCGACGGCTAGCTTCAAAAAGTCATAACCCCGATCCAATCCACCCAAAAATATCGTATCCACATCTTCCAATGAATCGATGGCCGCCATAGTCGACTCAGGCGTAGTCGAAATCGCATCGTCATAAAATCTGATTCCCTGAAATTCACCGACCAGCTCCAAGCGATGCGGCAAAGATCGGAATCCCTCAATGCCTTGTTTTATGGTATTTTTAGAAATTCCCAGCACATCAGCCACGGCGATTGCCGCTTTGATATTTTCTACATTATGCTTGCCTAGCAAGGGGACCTTTATATCTCCTAGGCCTATCCCATTGAATGGAACTTTTTTTACATTCAAGCCGGCGAGTCTTTTTTCCAACTCACGATCTTTTTGATTAAATACGCAAACATCGGTCTGATTCTGAAATTTCACAATATTGCTCTTGGCCGCATAATATTTTTCCACACCACCATGGTAATTCATATGTTCAGGAAAAAGATTAAGCATCACCGCGATATTCGGCGAATACCGGATATCATCCAATTGATAGCTGGAGAGTTCGATGACGAAAATTTCTTCCGGATCGATCGGTTGCAATATGGCTTCCAGCATCGGACTGCCGATATTTCCCAATAGCCTGGCTTTTTTCCCCGCGGCCTGCAAAATAGAAAAAATGAGTGAAGCCGTAGTGCTCTTGCCTTTGCTGCCCGTGACTCCAATGGTCAGATTCGCCACTTGGGAAAAAAACAAGTTAGTCGCGGTCGTGTATGGCCGAGTGATCAATTCCTTAGGCAAGCCCGGAGTTTTTATAACCAAATCAAATCCATCCTGTTTTTCCAAATAATCCGATCCGTCCTTTTCGTCCGCGATGGCAATTTTTATTTTTGGAAAATATTTTCTTATATATTTCCCAGTCACCATCCCTTCCTTGCCATAACCTAAAATCAGTGCATTTTTAATACCCGATAACTTGAATTTATCAGGCAATGCTGGCGCCGGGTTTGTCTCAAAGACCTTTTTAATAAGCTTGTCTGGATTTTTTATCCTATTGACGACATTTTGCATAATAAAGCTGTCTGTGAATTTGTCCTTAGCCGAAAACAAAGCCGCACGCGACTCATCAAAAGTACCGACACAATCGAAGGGTTTCATTTTTCCATAACCCAACACGTCCAAAAATAAAGGCAATAGTTTTTCATCCGCATACATATCCTTATGGAAAATTTCCATCATTTCCCGCTTGCTCAAAAAAGCTGATAAGAGAATCCACATAAAAACGCATTTAGGACATTCGCCGCACCACAATCCGTTCGGCCGATCCTTATGTATGCGGAAGCTGCGGTTGCAACTCGTAAATAAGGGGAAATATTTTTTATACCTTACGAACATCTCCACGATGCGGATCTCATAGAACGGGCGCAAAAGGGAGAAATATGTGACATCCGGACAGATATTTTTTCTAGTATATTCCTGGAAAAGTTTTTCAAATTCAGCCGACTTGCTCCATTGATGGTTGATTTCTTCACCTTTATAGGTGATGTTGCCGAAATTACTGCTATATTCGTTAGCTACGACCACCCGGGCATAATCATAAACGATCGCCGCGAAATAACCCAGAAAAGCGAAGACGGCCGAAATCGGGATATGTCCGTTATAGGCACCGGGAAAATCATCAAATATCTTATCGTCCACACGCCTATTAATCACCAATGATCCGATTTTCAATTCCTCGGCTATCCGAACGGAAATCGGGGATTTTTTTTGCGTTTCAATCAAAAGAGCCGTGATATCCTCCCGCTGCTCCTTCAAAAGTTCCGCCGCCACGATCGAATCCTTGCCGCCGCCGATACCTACCAGTGAACGGTTTTTCCGGACCAGTTTGCGCGCGATCGGTTTCTTTTTCGCGTCATACGGGAATCTGACCAAATTATGCGGATCAATTCCGTTGCGATAAAAAAATTCACCCAAACCTTTCCGATAAACCGTATTCCAAAATTCCGCCTGATCCTTGGAAAGGACGGAGGAAATTTTTATTTTTTTCGGACAATATAATTTATAATAACTTATTCCCAATATGATATGGATGCTGGATAATAAGTTTTTCAAAATTTCCGGATGGATGCCGGACACTGAAAATTTATCCGAAAAAGATATCGTCTCTGAAAAACGCAACGGCTCCCGATCGGCAAAAATTATCTCATAGTCAAAAACAGCCCTGGTTTTATCCGGCTCCAACTTATACGAAATAAAATTAAAGACTTTCGGATTAGGTTTCATTCTGATTTATCTCAGCGTCTAATTACCTCACCGAACCGGCCACCCGCATAAACTCCGTCTTGCAGCGCGATCTGTCCATTGACTAAAACCAGATCGATGCCTTTGTTATACCGATAGGGATTTTCCTGGGTGGCGAAATCGCAGATTTCATCGCGATTGATGATTACGATATCCGCGAAATATTTTTCTTTTAACATCCCTCTTTTTTTGATGCCGAATTTCCGCGCCGGCAATGAAGTCATTTTCGCGATCGCCTCTTCCCATCGCAAAAGCCTTTTACCCAAGACATATTTAGCCAAGACCCGCGGAAAAGTCCCAAAGCTTCGCGGATGCACCACCTCGCCCGTCTGTCCATGATTGTCACGATAGCCGGAACCGTTAGTCGAGATGACCGCGGCCGGATGGACGATCGCTTTTTCGATGTTTTCTTCGCTCAAAACATCCATCGAAATGATGACTTGCCCGTCTGAAGCGATCAAAATATCCACTATGGCATCTTCTATCGATTTTTCTTGGGAAACGGCTATTTCCGCGATTTTCCGCCTGGCCAGCGTCTTATTCAAGGGGGAACTGGCTATTTCTATCTTGGAATAATCGATTGCTGACGCTTTCATTTCCGCCACAACCTTAGCACGGTTTGCCGGATCTTTCAAGCGGTTGAGCATCATTTTCTTACCCCCATCAGTCGCCCAAGACGGCAATAGCGTATACAGGACCGAACCGGTATTCGTGTATGGATAAACATCAAAAGTCACGTCCAATCCGGTTTCGCGCGCCCGGGAAATCATATTCAAGGCATCCTCCATCATAGGCCAGTTTTCTTCTCCCATAACTTTGAGATGGGATATGTGCAATTTGACTTTCGTCAGACGGGCAATTTCGATCGATTCTTCAACCGAATCCAAAAATCCGGCATTTTCATCGCGCATATGAGTCACATACACCCCGCCGCGCTCTTCGATTTTCTCCGCCAAACTGATGATTTCATCCTTAGTCGTGCTTCTCGCATGGGTATAGACCAACCCGGACGACATTCCCAAGGCGCCTTCCTTCATCGCGTCTGATAATTTTCCCGCCAAAAAATCCACTTCTCTGAAATTGAGATTCCGCATCTCATCCCCTAGGATGCTTCGGCGCAAAGTCGCCTGTCCGACCAGCGTGGCAAAATTCACGGACAATTTTTTCCTCCCGATGACATCCAGAAATTCCCGCATACCCAGCCAATCCAAACTAGTATTATTGACGCTTAGCCATTTCTGCACGGACACGATCGCTTTCGCTCCCAAAAGCGGCGCCAAAGATGATCCGCAATTGCCGCCCACGATAGTCGTGATACCCTGATGCACCAAGCTTTCCAGATCCGGATTGGAAAATATCTGCCAATAAGTATCGCTATGGTTATTCACATCCACAAAACCGGGACACACCAATCGGTCAGCCGCGTCGATTTCGATTTCGCCTTTTTCATTCTGCAAATCCCCGATTTTGGCTATCTTGTCATCCTTTATGCCGATATCCGCGCGATACATCGGCTCTCCTCCACCATCGATCAGCGTCCCGTTTTTTATTATGATGTCGAACATAGCGATTAATTTTAAATTTTAAGTTTTAAATTTAAAATAAAATTCAAATGTATAAATTTTTAAAATTCAATAAATTTATAATTGATTTTAAATTTATGATTTAAAATTATTATAACTTATTACCGACAAGTTCCGCCATCTCCACTAACCGGTTCGAATATCCCCATTCATTGTCATACCAACCGACCACTTTGATCAGATTGCCGTTCGCCATAGTCAAAGGCAGGTCCACGATTGCGGAATTCGGATTACCTTTGAAATCCATAGAAACCAGTTGTCCGTCTTCAGTCGCCAGGATATCCTTCAATCCGCCCTGCGCCGCCATCCTGAACGCGTTGTTGATCTGTTCGACGTCGGCTTCCTGCTTGACGGTGCAGATGAAATCCACAATGGAAACGACCGGCGTCGGCACGCGCAATGAGATGCCGTCCAATTTACCCTCCAGATGTTCCATCACCAATCCGACCGTTTTGGCCGCGCCGGTCGTAGTCGGGATGATATTCAAAGCGGCCGCCCTGGCCCGGCGCAAATCGCGATGAGGCAAGTCCTGCAAGCGCTGGTCATTCGTGTACGAATGGGTGGTCGTCATAAAACCTTTTTCCACGCCGAAATTTTCGTCCAAAACTTTGATCATCGGCGCCAAACAATTGGTCGTACAGGAACCGTTTGAAATTATATTGTCTTTTTCCGGATCATATTCATGCTCGTTGATGCCGAGAATATATACCGGAATATCCCCTTTGGGAGGCGCCGACAGAACGACTTTGCGCGCTCCCGCTAACAGATGTTTTTGCGCCTTTTCACGGTCTTCGAAAATTCCCGTACACTCCAAAACCACATCCACGCCCAAATCATGCCACGGCAACTTTTCCGGCGCCGGCTCGCTTAGATATTTTATCCGCTTGCCATCCACGATCAAGAACGACCCCTGCGCGTCGACTTCCACCGTGCGGTGATATTTGCCATAACTCGAATCATATTGCAAGAGATGCGCCGCCGTCTTGAGATCGGTCAAATCATTGATAGCCACGATTTCCAAGTCTTCTTTTTCAAAAGCGATTTTGAATGATGGCCGTCCGATACGCCCGAAGCCATTGATTGCGATTTTTGTCATAGTGTGGAATTTATAAATTTATTAAACCTCGATATTCGTAATCTTCCAATTATCCCCCGCCGCTTTTTCGATTTCAAACCGCGTATTTTTCAGGATCGTATCTTTGGCGATACTTTCAATTCCGAACCGCACGTTTTCCAGATTCAACTCATCGAAATGCTCGTCGTGCGCGTGATCATGATGATGGTCGTGCGGCATGCTGGCGCCGCCGATTTCCAAGGAAACCGATTTGATATTCCCGATATTTTTTTCTCGGCTGATTCGCAAAACGGCATCGACGATTTCCTTGGCTAATAAAAAATCATGCATAGGATTCCATAAAACGCAAACTGCGGAACTTAAGTGTCACGCATTTGCGTCGTGCGTTATGCGATTTACGATTTCCACAATCCGTGGACATTGCAATAAGCTCTCACTTCGATATGTTCAGCCTCCAGACAAAACTCCGCTTCCGGTTCCATACCCGGCTCCAAATGTTTCCGATAAACTCGATGCTCGGTTATGACTTCGATCCATTCGATATAGTGTTCGCTCTCCATCGGATGCAGCACGCTGCCCACCCGCACGATCACGCCTTCACTCACCTTCTCCACGACCGGCCGGTGTTTTTCATATCTCTCTTCTTCGCTCTGTTCGGCTTGCAAAACCATCGGCTGGCCGCAACACACCAATTCACCCACTCCGTTATGCAAAACTTCGGTGATATTGCCACAGATATCGCATTTATAGACTTGTCTTAATTCAGTCATATTTTTATATTTAAAAAATTAATGTACCGCGCAGGAAATGCACGGATCATAGGCCCGGATGAAGCCGCGTAACTTCTTTTGCTTGTCTTGATCCTTGAGATCGATTATCTCCTTGATGTAGTCCGCCACGTCATCTTCCAAATTAGCCAGGAACTGGGCGGTCGGAGTGATGATATTCACGTTTTTCACATAGCCTTTGCTGTCCACATCGACATGATAATAGAGCGTCCCGCGCGGAGCTTCGACCGCCGCCACGCCGACTCCCTCTTTGATTTCATATGGCCGGGTGACGACCCTCTCCAAGTCGGAGTTCAAAAGCTCTTTGATCAGCTTAGTCGATTCTTCGACGCAATGGATGAGTTCAACCATCTGGCACAAGATATTATGGAATGGATTATAGTCCGGAAAAGTGAAATTCAAGCTTTCCAAATATTTGCCCGCTTGCGGATTGAGCTTACTGCGGTTGATATTGATCCGGGCGATCGCTCCGACCATATAGCTTATCCCGTTATGCTCGACTTTTTTGATCACCTCGTTCTGCTTCTGCAATTCCTGGAAATCCTGTTCGAATTTTTCCACTGGGATATGCAGGCCGTACGAGGAAACTATGTCTCCGTCATAAACCGCATATCTCCCTTTCCCGCTCAAACATACATACTCGGTTTCCCGTTGGAAATCGGGAATTTTTATTTTTTTGAAAAAATCACCCAGCGCGACAGCGTCTTGCAATGCCCGCTCGCTGTCCGCGACGATCTTCCGCAAAGCTTCCGCCTCCGGGGCTTTTTTGAAACCGCCCACCTCGTTGGTCAGCGGATGGATAACCCGTCCGCCGATGACCCGTACGATATCCATACCGAACTCCCGCAGACGCACCGCGATTTTCGTTTCTTCGGGATAAGCGCTGACCAGCTGGATATCATTATCCATATCCAAAAAATCCGCCAATGACAGGAAAAAAAGATGGAGGGCATGCGAATGGATGATTTGCGCCAATTCCATCACCGTGCGCAGTTTTTTGGTTTCCGGCGTGACCTGGATGCCCATCGCGTTCTCCAAAGCCTTGATTGAAGTCAAGTTGTGCACCACCGGACAAATTCCACAAATGCGTTGGGCGATTATGGGCATATCCGTATAGTAGCGTCCGATCAGGACGCCCTCAATCAGACGGATGCCTTCCTGCACCTCCAGTTTGGCGCTTTTGACATCCCCATCCAACACACTGGCCATAAAACCGGCATGTCCTTCCATTTTAGCGATATGGTTTATTTTTATATCCATAATTTTATATTTTTATGTTTTTTTCCCTCGCCTCTATATCATCCCGCAAGCCGAAAATCTCAGCGATGTTTTCAAATTCATGGTCGGTCACCATATTTTTCAAAGCCGCGCGCATCGCTTTCACATTTCCAGTCGGACGGAGTCCGCGGCATCCCTGGCAAGTCATCCGGGAGGTCGGACAGACCGCGCCGCACCCGCCCTGGATCATCGGTCCGAAGCACGGCTTCTTGTCGAGCAACAGACAACGGTTGCCAGCCGCTTTGCATTCGACGCAAACCGGCTGGTCGGGAATGACCGGAATCCGGCCGGCTAGCAATTCCGGGATATAGCGCAGAAACTCATCGCCGGAAATCGGACAGCCTGGGAAAACAAAATCGACTTTTACGAAATTATCGATTTCCCTGATTTCCGGATTACTGATGCCTTGGATATATTTGTAGACATGTTTGATCGTATTGGCGCCTTCCTGGTAATTTTTAATTTCCGGTATTCCGCCCATAGCCGCGCAATTGCCCAATGCTACCAATAACTTGCTTCTTTTACGCAAAGCTTTCAAAGTTTTTACATTTTCTTCCGTCACCGGATTGCCTTCCACCAAGACCAAATCCAAATCGCCTCCGCCATCCTCTTCATCCTCGATCAGGCGGAAATCCACCATTTCTATTTTTCCCACAAAATCCAAAAATTTCTCGCCCAAATCCAGCAAAGCGAATTGGCACCCCTCGCAAGAAGTCAAGCTGGCGATAGCCACTTTCGGTTTTTTCAATTTGGCCTCCGGTTTGCTTGGCGCCGCTTTTGCCACTTTTGCGATTTTAACGGTTTTCTTAACCGCGCTTTTGTTTTTTTCATTCACGACAGCCACAGACGCATCAACTTTCTTTTTGGCTACCCGCTTGACTGTCGGCTTTCTCTTATCAGCCTTTGCCTTGCTCTTATTCGCAGGTTTGTTTGGCAATATCTTTTTTGCATCCTTTGTTTTTTTATCAGCTACTGTTTTTTTCTTGACCGTCAACTTAGCTGGCATTTTTTTCTTCACAACCCTCGCGCCTTTCTTGGCCACAGCCGATTTATTTTTCGCTATCCCTACGGGCAGCTTTTTCACTTTCGATTTCTTGGCGTTTTTTTTAGCCGCAACTTTGCCTCTTAACCGAGAGGTCACACTGGATAACCTGCCTAAAAATTTAGCGATTTTTGATTTTTTATTTACTGCCATATTATTTTTATTTTATGATTTATTTTACCACATTCCAGCTAAATTTAAAAATCGCCGATAACTTGCTATACTGGGCTTATGCGGATATTCGAATATGAAAATAAGGACACTCGACAAATCTTGGCTCTCGGTCCCGAATCGAACGGCAATTTTTCGTTTTTCTATCAGAACAAGCTTTATTTTTCCGAAGATTTCGGCGATCTATTGATTGATAAAAATTTCCATAATTACAAAACGGGCCTTTCTAAGTTCCTCAGCGCAAACAACTTCCGTCCGGACATCATCCTCACCGACTCGCATCCGCTCTACAAAACTACCACCCTAGGCCGAAACCTGGCTAAAAAATATCCCGCCAGACTTATCCAGATCCAGCACCACCTCGCCCACATTTTTTCCGCGATCGGCGATAAAACATTACTGACTAGAAACTATCAGCTAGAAAAGGCTTTAGGCATAACTTTGGACGGTACCGGCTATGGATCGGATGATAAAATTTGGGGAGGGGAAATTTTTAGAATTTCAAAATCCAAATTTCAAATTTTAAATCAAATCCCACAACTAAAATTACAAATCGAAAGGATCGGACACCTGGAAAACCAAGTGATGATCGGGGGTGATTTGGCTATCAAGGAGCCTGCACGTATGTTGATCGGCATCTTATCAAAATTCCTACCCAAGGAAAGCATCTATCCGCATATAAGAAAATATTATTCCGCCCAGGAATTTGAAGTTTTATACAACCAATCGCAACAGAAATTCAACTGCATCGAAACATCCAGCACCGGAAGGATTTTGGACGCGGTTTCCGTGCTGCTCGGTTTTTGCGGCAATCAAAGAAATTACAAACATGAGCCGATCGAGTTATTGGAAAAAAATTCAGCAAAACCCTATTTGGATTTAAAACCCGAAATTAGCAAAGATTCCGACGGAAACCATATCCTCAGCACCACTTATTTATTTAATTACATACTTAAATACTTACATAAAAACAAAGATATATCTGACGGGGATAGGAACCGCTTGGCTGCCACCGCCCAACTCTACATCGCCCAAGGACTATACCGAATAATTTCGGATGCAGATTTCGAAATCAGGGACTTCTATCTAGCCGGCGGCATCGCCAACAATAAAATAATTTCCGGATATCTGGACTCCAAGGGCGCCTACGCCAGCCGGACGATTCCCCGCGGCGACGCCGGGCTTTCGTTCGGGCAGATCGTTTTCTATTTATCCGGCCACTAAAAAAAGGCGGGAGGCTGGTTATTTTTTTTACAACAACCGCCTGCCCGCCCTTTGCGACGACGCGCCTCCGATCAAAGTGCGCCGTCAGCGTACCCAAAGATAAGGCCTTATTGACAAAGTAGCCTCCCCCTCCAAATACACTTCGGGCTTCTCACATTTATACTCTTCAAATACTTCACAGGTTAATTCCTGTGTTTCTTCATTAAGAGTCTGTGAGAAATTCTGCTCACAATCCTGGGTAGCGACCAGCATACTGATCGACTTATCTTCCCCAATCAAGACATCCGTCCTATTCACCAGCCCCTCAGGACCCTTGATGACTAAATTGGCGCTGCCGAAGTTGTTCTTCGTCAATTCCCTCACCTTTTGCCGGTAAAAGAATTTGATCTGTTTGTATTTTGCTTCCTTCCCGGCGCAATCCCAGGTTTTTTCTTCGACAACCTGGACGATTGACTTGCTATCCAGGCTATCAGGAATCACGAAAGAATATTCTTCCATAACTCCTCCAAAAAAAGACACTACGATAACCCAACAAAAAACAACCATCACTATCGTAATTATGACGGATGTCACCACCATCGCCGCTGTCACTTTTCCCATAGCACCATCTCCGTAAAATTATTCTGTTCGAACCGGCGGGACGCCCACAGGTTCTTTTTTTACATACTGTCTTCGCGGAACAACCGCAAAAACGCCTTATTCGATTTTTAAAATGCCAAGTTCCAATATGGCACATATCCGGCAGATTGTCAACAAATGCGAGGAATCAATTTTCCCCGCGGAACATCGATTTTTTTGATGCCGCCGAGCGAAGTTTTGAGATAGACGCCTTTTCCACGCGCGACCGAACCGATGATTTTGGCGTTTTTGTCGTATTTCTGCAAGATTTTGACGGTTTTTTGGGCTTCTTTAGCGGAAACCGTCGCCACAAAACGGCCTTCGGAAGGGAAAGAAAATTTATCGATACCCAGGAGTTCGGACAAGGCCACCGTTTCTTTGGCGAAAGGAAGCTTGCCTTCTTCTAAAACTATTTTCACTTTGGATTTTTCGGCGATTTCATTAAGCACGGCCGCCACCCCGCCCCGGGTCGGATCTTTGCATGAAGTCAGATATTTGGCCACACTTTGGATTTCCAGGGTCAAGGGCCGGCAATCGCTTTTGATTTTGGTCTTGTAATTGAAACGGCTGGCCAAAAGCGCCACCGCGTGCTCGCCCAGATTGCCGGAAGCGATGACCGCGTCCCCCGCTTGCGCCCCGCCGTTTCCGATTATCTTTTTGGCCAACCCCACTCCGGAAGTGGTGATTTCCAATTTGTCGATCTTGCCCCTTTCCGTGACCTTGGTGTCCCCCGTCACGATCGGCACGCCGGTTTCCCGGGAGACCTTGCCGATCGACCGCATAATTTTTTGCAGATCTTCTTCCGGAAAACCTTCTTCGATCACCAGGCTCAAGCCGACGCCGATCGGACGCGCGCCCATCACCGACAAATCATTGATGGTGCCGCATAGCGCGATTTTGCCGATATCGCCGCCCGGGAAAAAAAGCGGATCCACGATGAAAGCGTCCGTCGTAAAAACCAATCGTTCCTTGCCGATCCGGAACGAAGCTCCGTCATCCTGCGTGTTTTTCCACTGGCGGCTTGCTACGAAATTCCGACGGATTTGCGCGATCAGCCGATTGGATTTTTCTCCGCCTGCTCCAGCCTCCAATTCGATCATTTCTTTTTCCATCGGTTAAATTTTAAGATTAAAATTGCGGCCAAAACGATGCCGATCAGATCAATTGCCACATCCCTTGGCGTACCCGTCCGGCCGAAAACGAAAGTCTGATGCCATTCGTCCGACGCCGCATATAATAAAGACAAGACCAGCGAAAACCATAAAGCTCTCTTCAGAGTGAAATTTTGTGAAAAAGCGCGGAAAAACAAAAAAGCCAAGATGGAATATTCGATCACGTGGAAAGTTTTCCTTTCGATGAAATAAAACAAACTGAAAGGCCGGACATCGTGCCCTTCCATCGCCGAAAGCCCAAAAATGATCGCCATCCAAAACAAAACAGCCAGCCACGCGGATATTTTTTTAGTTACAAACTTTTCCATAGTGGTATTCTAACAAAAAAAAGGCGTCCTGGCGAGAAAAATTCCCGCCAGGACGCGCACAAATGAACATTAAAATTTAGAGAAGGCGTGTCGCTTTCTCCGCCAATCTCGAACGGTTTGCCCGCTTAAGCTTCAGATAACAGAATGCTTCGTCATCTTTGAAGCGGTCAATCAAATAGGCTAAACCACTTGAATTGGAATCGAGATATGGCGTGTCTATCTGTTCCAAATCGCCGCAAAACACGATTTTAGTGCCCTCGCCACAACGGGTAATAATCGTCTTCATCTCCCAAGGGCGCAAGTTCTGGGCTTCATCGATTATGATGAATGTGCGCTGAAGACTTCGTCCCCTGATATGGGCCACAGACTCAAGCTCAAGGATGCCCTGGGAAATAAGACTTTCCTTGGAAAAAAGGTTTTCTTTCTTGCTTTGCGCATTTTTCCTGCTAAACCCTTCCTCGATCCGTTGGTTGGAATTTTTGATAATTGCGTCCAGATTATCAAAGATCGGATTCATCCATTCGGACAATTTTGCTTCCTTGTCTCCTGGGAAATATCCGATATCCGGACCTGATGCAATAGCCGGCCGTGCCACGACCACTTTGTCGTATAGTCTCCCACTCTTAAGCGCCTGATTCAGTCCGGACAATAGAGCTACAAAAGTCTTGCCTGTCCCGGCAACCCCTGACAAAGCTATCATTTCTATATCAGGACAGGACAGCGCGTCCAAGGCGCACTCCTGCTCCTCATCTCTTGGAGAAATCCCCCAAATATGCCTGCCTCTCCGTATGGACTTGCATGATTCCTTTTCCCAATGACGGAAAATCTCCCCGCCTTTGACCCGGTACCGGACGGACAAGATACCATTCGGCTTCTCTTCATTTCCATCGAAGACTGAGCCGTACTTTTTGAAAAGCTCGGATTGATCTTTGGTATAGTCATCCGTATTAAGCCCAAGACCAGACGCTTTGAGTCGGACATTAGTGTCCTTGGAGATGACAAACACTGTCTTTCCTTCCTCTGACAATCCATACGCGAAAGACAAAATCCGGTTATCCGGCGTATCCCTTTTGAATTTGAGCGGATACTTACTATCCAATGATACGACAAGCATTCCGCCATTAGGCAGTTTTACTCCCTCCCTAATATCCCCTCCATTCAAAAATTCTGCTAGGCCGTTACTGGCCTTGCGGGCCGAAACGGCTACTGAGCCGTCAATATCATTACTTCTTTTTTTGAGAGAATCCAGTTCCTCCAGGACTTCCTCGTAAATAACCACCGTATTGTCCCCGAATTCCCTGAACGCGTCCGGGTCATGGATTAGGACGTTAGTGTCCAAAACGAAATACTTCGTTTTCTTTTTCTTTCTGGCTGCCATAAGCACCCCACTCGTTGAATTGATAAAAGAACAGCTTTCTGAGTGAAGCATAAAACAAGCCGGTTGCTTTTGCAAGCCACGAAAAACCCTAAAAAATGACAATTACTAAGAAAACCTGTGCGCCACGTTGCAACTCCCCTCCACCGAAACCATACAGGCGCCTTGCGGCTTGTCCGGCGTACAAACCCGACCAAAAAGCGGGCATTCTTTCGGTTCGATCAATCCTTGCAAGACCAGTCCACACCTGCAAGCGCTCGGTTTGGGCTTTGTTTCTTTTTTGATTTTTCCAATCAAATCCTTATGCACGGATTCCGCATCCTGTTTTTGATATTTTTTCCGGATCTTCAAACCGGAATTCTTTATTTCGCCCAATCCCCGCCAACGCGCATCTGAAACTTCAAAAACCTCATCGATCAGCTTCCTGGCCTTGGGGTTGCCATCTTTTTTGACCAAGCGCGGATAGGCATTTTCCACTTCTTTCCTGCCTTCCAGGATTTGCGCCAAAAGCCTATCGATCGCCCGCAAGACATCCTTTCCGGAAAAACCGGCTACGACCTGGGGAATTTCAAACTGTCCATAAACCCGCGTACCGATAATCGCACTGACGTGTCCCGGATCAATGAAACCGTCCACCTTGATTTTCTTATTCGCCAAAAGCGCTTCCATCGCCGGCGGAAAAATTTTATGGGCGCAATAAACAGTTATCCCGTTTTGGACTGCCCAGGCACTTGGCGGCGTCGTCGTTTCAAATCCCAGGCCGAAAAACACGATGTCGGGATATTTGTTTTTCAATTCCAAGACTTCCGCGACATCATAGACCGCGAAAACTTCGGCGCCCTTCTGCCGCGCCTGTTCCAAACTCATCAGGTTCCCAGGAACATTCAGGACATCTCCATATGCCGCCACCGGGATTCCCGCCAACGCCAAACCGGCCATCACGTCGATGTCCGTCTGGTCTGTCACACACACCGGACAGCCCGGGCCAGAAACCAGCTTCACATTTTTTGGCATCAAACTTTTGATCCCATTTTGCGCTATCGTCTGCGAATGCGTCCCGCACAATTCCATCAAACGGACTTCCCGGCCGATTTCCGCCGCCAATTTATGGATATTCTTTACGATTTTATCGATTTCCATAACCAGATTTTTATTTTTTACCTAAATACCCTTGGATATCTCTTACTAATTCCGTATCCATTTTCTCGATCGCAAAGCCGGCATGCACCATCACGAAATCTCCGATTTTCACGTCAACCAAGGCGACATTCACGGTCTTCCCGATGCCATTGAAATCAATTTCAGCCACATCACCTTTGATTTTTAGAATTTTACCAGGGATAGCTAAACACATATGATTAATAATTTGAAATTTTAAATTATAAATTTTAAATGAATTTTCAATTACCAAATTAACAAATTTTTTTAAAATTTAATCATTAGGATTTCATTTTAAATTTGAAATTTAGACTTTTACTTCCTAGATTGCCCTCCCCCGTTGACGCAGCCGCCCGGACAAACCATACATTCGATGAGGCCTGTTTTAATCCGGCCTTTGTCCAGATCGCGCAAGATGTTTTTTATTTGCGGCACGCCATCAGCCACGATATATTCCCTGCCAGTCATTTTGGCGATCATTTCCGCCGCCCCGCCCGCCCGCTTCATATCCTTGGCGCTTTCATTTTTCACGGCAAAATCCTTGCCGAAACCAACGCTTTTTATTTCCGCCAATTTAATATTTTTTTGCCTGATCAACCGGCCCAATTCCCTGACAGTCAAAATATGATCAAGCTTTCCGCTTCTATCTTTTTTCTTCGCCACGCACGGGGAAATGGAAATAACCACGATATCTTGCGGATTTATTTTGTGCAGTTTCGCATAATCGCCTTTAATAGCCTCCGCCATCAATTCGTCCGGATTGGCGACATCCAAAACGCTGCCTTTGAACTGCGGATAATATTTATCCACTAATAAATTGAAAGATGGGCAATGGCTGAGCATCAGATTGCCCTTGCCGCTTGTTTTGATAGCCTGCGCCATTTTTTCCAGCGCCAATCCCATCCCGAACCCCAAATCAAAAACTTTTTCAAATCCCAGCGCTTCAAGCGCCCCGACCAATTTTCCTTCCGAATTTATCTCAGACTGCTCCAAAGCGATCGATTCCAAAACGGCCGGGTCAACCAAAGCGACAGCCATTTTTTTCAAATCATCCAATTCCGCTTGGATTCCGACTAGGTCATTTTTGTCAGTCAAAGCGCCAGTCGGACAATCTTTCACGCATTGCCCGCAAAAAATACAATCCAAAGGTTTTCCATACGCAGTGCCGACCACGGCATCTCCCGCCCGATGATTGAAGGCCAGCTCCTTGGTCGGGCAGATATTGATGCATCTCCGGCATTCTACGCATAACTCAGTCGTCCTGGAAACGCAGGGATTGCCCTCGTCCACCACTACTCGTGAGCGGTTGTCTTTCAACAAATCGAGATTTTCCCTGTCGGTCAATTCTTCTTTTCTGGGAATAAAATGGAAGTTTTCGATTTTCTGTTCCGTCGCCAGATTCTGCAATTCGCAGCGCTGGTTTTTCTTGCAAGCCGCGCATTTGCCCGCATGGTCCGCCCACAGCAATTCCAAATTGATCCGCCGGGCTTGGGAAATTTTTTCACTTTCCGTCACGATTTCCATCCCTTCGTAAACTTTCGTATTGCAAGAAGTGATGAGGCGTCCGCCGCATTCCACCACGCAGATCCGGCACACGCCTTCGTGCGAATTTTTCGTACCGCATAATGTCGGGATCTTTATCCCGTTGCGCAAACAAACCTGGAAAATAGTCTCTCCCGGCTTTATTTCAAAATCCTGACCGTTGATTTTTATTTTCATACCCTGTTGCTTATAAAATAATTTTAATCCGGATGGAACCGGGATTATTTGGAAATCTTATAGATTTCATCGCGGAAATTTTCCAGAGCGTCCGAAAAAGCCGTCGCGGCGAATTTACCCAACGGACAGAAGGTCGTATTATTGAGCGTCCACAAGATATCCTGGATGGCCGCCACGTCCCGTTCGGACACTTCCCCGTCTTGCAGGCGCTTAGCGATTTCCCATAAACGAAAGGTTCCTTCGCGGCATGGCACGCATTTGCCGCAGGATTCCCGGCGGAAAAAACCCGTCCAGGACAGCAGCAATTCATGGATATTGGCTGTCTTGTCCACTACCAGCACCGCTCCGGATCCCAACGGGATTTTCGCTTCACAATCATATTCCAATTTCAATTTCAAATCTTTTTCCAGCGCCAACCGTCCAGATGACCCGCCCACCTGCGCGAACCGGAACTCCTTGCCCAACTGGATACCGCCGGCATATTTCCCGATCAAATCACCTAATTTTATGCCTAGTGGCGCTTCAAAAACATCCGGATTTTTCACCGCTCCATTCACGATGAACAATTTGGTGCCGGGAGATTTCCGGGAACCGATTTTCGCATACGCCTTTCCGCCATTTTCGATTATCCACGGGATATTGGCTATGGTTTCCGCGTTATTGATCGCCGTCGGTTTACCAAACAACCCGCATTGCGTCGGATAGGGCGGCCGCGCTTTCGGCTCGCCGCGATTGCCCTCGATGGAATTCAAAAGCGCCGTTTCTTCCCCGCAGATATATGCCCCGGCACCCGCGAAAATTTCCATTTCCAAACCATATTTTGAACCTAGGATGCTTTCGCCGATGAAATTTTTTTCCCGCGCTTGTTCCACCGCCCGCTCTAAAATTCCGATTTCTTTTCCATAGTTGCCATTGACGTATATGAAAGCCTTCCGCGCGCCCACGATCAATGATCCAATGATGATCCCCTCCAAAAGCATATGCGGATCATTATCAACGATCGACCGATCCTTGTAGGTTCCAGGCTCCGACTCATCCAGATTGCAAATGAAATATTTTTCCTGGTTTTTTTCCAAAGCCACGCATCCAAGCTTCCGTCCAGTCGGAAAACCGGCGCCGCCCCGCCCGCACAATCCGGAAACATTGATTTCCTCCAAAGCCGATTGCGGCGTCATCTCCCGTATGAATTTCGACAAAGCGGCATATCCGCCCGTAGCGGCATAATCTTCTATCCTGCCCGGATTTATCTTCCCCCAATTTTTGGTTATTATTTTTATTTCCTTCTTCATCCTTACATTATATCGCAACAACCATATTTTGCATATCAAATCCCATATTTTTTTCCCACTGCTTATTGAGAAAACCGCCCTTAGTCTCCGCGCCACGATTGATCAATTCGTCTTTTACTCATATTTTCCAACCATCATTCTTGCCTTGATTGAGCTCCAAACAATAGTAACCTTTACAAAAAACAATTTTTAGTGTATAATAGATAATTGTGCCTGATTATTATCCGACCAACACCAGATTTTGTTCGATAATTGACTTTTGAATCAAAAACGCTATCATTTATAAAGAACGGTTTTGCACATTCCAACACATTCAAACAAAACATTTCAGGGGGTCAGGATGAAAAAAGAAATTTCTACGGACGGGATTATCGAAGCGTTGGGCAATATAATCGCAAGCGGCGATGCCAGCGCCGCGAAAGAAATCCTAAAGGAACTGAAAAAATCCCATTCCGAAACAATTCAGGGAGTGCTGGAATTAATGGCACAAAAGGCTTTGAGGATGGGGATGTTTTTCCATCCTGGTTCCAAAGTGACCGTGTTAGATCCCGCCCACCACCCAAGCTATTCGACATTTATGTGTCCTAAGCTCGAGAGTCTGCCTTCAGACATGGAAAGGATAACGTTTCGGTGGGCTTTCACGGAGATAGAAAACGGCAGCCATTATCTGCCGGACGATACCCTTGTATCATATGGCCATTCCGACTACATCATCACGTTGATAGATGTGCTTACTGAATGTGATACTGATACGCTTAGAAAAATAACTGAAATGGCCAGACGGATGTCCACGAAGACGGTAGTCATCGCTATGGCTATCATAAACCGCGGCTACACCGCCGAAAGTCTGGGAGTGGATGAATTTTATTCTCTCCTTGATTTATGAACCATCCGAAAAACGGAAAAAGAGGTTGCCGATCCCGGCAGCCTCTCATTTTTTTTAAACAGACGGGGCCTTGGCACGGATCCGAAAATAACTTATACTGGGACAAGGCCTTCAGAATGGAGAGGTGAAAAATTGGGACCCACCTGGATTTTCAGGGAAAAAATTATTTTTTCCGTTAAATTTTTCAAGGGACCCACGCGCCTAGGAGCCCGACGGGCTCCCGCTCCTGCATTGAGGGCCCAACAAAAAAACCGAGGTTACGCCTCGGTTTTTTTTGTTACGTCAGATATAATTCCGCAGGATGTCATCCACACTGCTGGGCGTCACTCTGGTAAAAACATTGCCATTCACGACCATCACCGGCCCCTGGCCGCATTGTCCAAGACAACTGATGATCTCGAGCTTAACGTTGGGATTGAAATCATCACCGGCTTTGATATGCAACTGGCTTTCGATTTCAGATATAACTTTAAAACTGCTCTTTACCGCGCAATTGGCTCCGGAACAGACCTGGATAACCAAGCCAGGCTGTTTTTTGGTTTTGACCAGATCATAGAAACTGGCGACTTCATAAACCTTGGAAAGCGGCACGGAAAAATAATCCGCCGCTTTACGCGCCTCCTCCTCACCGACATAGCCGAAACCGGCGTCGATTTTTTTCAGCGCCGGCAACAGGTTTTTTTGTTCCGGATCGAATTCCAAAAGGATTTTTTCAACTGCCATACCATTTAAAAATAAGTCCTATACTTTTCCGGCACTGCCGAACAAGCGCATTTTATGTTTGACGCTTTCTTTGACGGATTTACGCGCGTCGCCCAGAATCGTACGCACATCGAACCCCGGATCCTTGTCGCTCTTGAAAGTCGTACTCAAACTGTTTACAAAAGACATCCTGGTATCCGTATCGACATTGAAGCAATTCACTCCCAATTTAATCGCCTGTTCAGCTTTGCCATCTTCCCAATCGGACGCGCCATGCAAAACGATCGGGATATCGATCAAACTTCTGATTTTTTTCAACCTATCGAAATCAGGCACCTCCCTTTCCACAAAAAAACCATGCGCGTTGCCGATGGCTACGGCCAACGTATCTATGCCGGTCTTTTCCACGAAATCCTTGGCTTGCTCCGGATCGGTCATATATTTATCCCAATCCACCGCTCCCATCTTATGCTCGCTTAAATATGGGACATTACCCAATTCTCCTTGCACAGCCACGCCTCTTTCGTGGCAGAAATCAACCACTTTTTTGGTTACCGCCACATTATCAGAATATTCCTTCCTGGATCCGTCATACATAACCGACGGCCAACCGATTTCCACCGCCCGCTGCACGATTTCGAAACTGCCGCCATGGTCCAGATGGATACCTACCGGGATTTCCGGCGCGTAGAATTCCACGTCATTCTTAATAATATTGAAAATCATGCGTCCGCCCGCATATTCCATAGTCTTTTCCGTGACTTGGATTATGACTGGGGACTTCAATTCTTTCGCAGCTTCAACGATCGCACGGGTCGTTTCCAAATTAATCGTATTGAACGCTCCAACGGCATAGCCGCCCTCTTTGGCTTTCGCTAAAATTTCTTTGATATCGACGATCATACGCTTTGAATTTTAAATTCTAACCTTGAAACTTATAGTTTAGAATTTACTATTGATTTAAAAAAATTATGTTTTAAGATTGCCATCTATTATTCCTACTATTTTTATGAGACTGCTCGGAGCCAAACTTTCCTTGCCCACCAAGGCGCCATCCATCCCGGAATCGACGCAAATAGCTTCCGTATTATCCGGAGCGACCGAACCGCCATAGATGATTTTCACTTTTTCCGTAATTTTAGGCCCATATTTCGCTACTAGGAATTTCTTTATAACCAATCTGGCGCCCATCACTTCATTCGTAGTCGGCAAATGATCGGGGTTATTGGAACTGATCGCCCAGACCGGCTCATAGCAGATTATGACATTTTCAATTTTCCACTTACTGACCCCGTCCAAACAATTCTGCAATTGTTCCACGACGATATCCGTCCCTTCTTTTTTTTGATCGGCATCCTCTCCGACACACAAAATCGGTTTGATCCCGTTTTTCAGGGAGGAAATAACTTTAAGATTCACATCTTGATCGTTTTCCCGGATATATTTTCTCCTTTCGCTATGGCCCAAAATCACATACTCGCAATCGAAATTCCTGAGCATCACCGGGGATATCTCGCCGGTAAAGGAACCCTTATCCTCAAAAAACATATTCTGCGCCCCCCGCTTCACCTTTTTATTTTTCCATTTTTTAAAACCCTCCAAATGCACGAACGGGGCACATAAGACGATTTCAGTATCGGAAAATTTCTTGCCCGATAACAGCACGCTCAGCCGTTTCAAATACGCCTCCCTTTCGCTGATGGAAAGAAGGTTCATCTTGAGATTGGCGGCAACTATGTTTTTCATATTTTTTAATTTTAACTCAAATTTATTCTCCGGCCTGTCCGACAGCTAATCCATCCGGGATCCGCGATTGGGAACGCCTAATACCCATATGCCTGCGCACGAACCAAACCAATCCGGCCAAAATCAAAGCTCCGATCACCATATCGAATTTATGGAAATATACCCCTAGCGTGTTCCAGTTATCACCCAGCTCCTTGCCGATATAGGCTAGCAAGTAACAAAATGGGAAAGATCCCAGAAACGTATAGGCCACGAACTTAGGAAAATCCATCCGGGCGATTCCCGCCGGCAAGGAAATGAAAGTCCGGACCACCGGGAGCATCCGCGAAAAAAAGACCGCGGTATTGCCGTATTTTTTGAAAAAATTATCGGCAATATCCAAGTCGTGATGGGTCACCAGGATATATTTGCCATATTTCTCCGCCGCCGGCCGGCCGCCATAATAACCCACCCAATAAGCCACGACGCTGCCCAGCACGCATCCGACCGCACCAGCCAAAGAAACGCTCCATAAGGAAAATCTTCCGGCTGAAACCAGGTAGCCCGAAAACGGCATTATGATTTCGGATGGCAGCGGGATGCAAGCCGACTCGATCGCCATCATCAATGCCACCCCCGCATAGCCCAATGAATCTATGCCCCAAATTATAAACTGCGCCAAAACGGAAATTATCCCTGCGATCATAATATTTTTCTAATTTTAATCCTTTTCTAGATTTTTCTCAAATATTCAGCTGCCACTTCCGGCTGGATAGTGGAAATCTCGATGCCGGTGGAAAGCTCGAAGCCGGCCCAATTGCTCGTGTGCGGCAAAATTTCGATATGCCAATGGAAATGGGGATAATCCTTGCCATCGCACGGCGCCGTGTGGATATAAAAATTATAAGCCGGATCTTCCAAAGCTTTATAGATCTTATTGATGGCCGTTTGCAAGGCTTCGGCCGCTCCCAATTTATCATCGTCCGATGTCCGTTCAAAATACGGCTTATGTTTTTTCGGCACCACCCAAACCTCAAAAGCCGCCCGCGACGAAAAAGGACAAAAAGCCACAAAATCATCATTTTCAAATATGACTCTTTTTTTATTTTCAATTTCCCATTCGACCATCGAACAGTACACGCATTTCTTATTCGCCTTATGATAACTTTCCGCGCCGTCCAATTCAGACTGGACATATGGAGAAATCACCGGAATCGCCATAAGCTGGGAATGCGGATGGGCGAGCGAAGCGCCGGCTTCTTTGCCATGGTTATGGAAAATTTCTATATAATTCACGCTTTTCTTATTCATCAGATCGATATAGCGCTCCTGATAAGCATCGATGATTTCAGCCACCTCCAAAACATTCAGCTGGGCGATTTGTTTATGATGGTCGCGCGTTATGATCAACTCATGATATCCCGTCCCGTCCATGGAGAAATATGGGCCTTCTTCATAGTGTTTCGGCACCCGTCCCCGCGTAAACGCCGGGTACTTATTCGGGAAAACCCGCAAGCTCCATTCTCCATTGGCCCGCTCATACAACAGGACGTCTTTCTCCTGTCCGGTTTCTTCCGGGTAGCAAAAAAAACACGGCTTGCCGGAATCTTCCTCGATTGCCGCCCGCCGGTTGGAAGCGAATTCTTCCGGACGCCTGGCGCGACCGGTCGCGATCACCACCCAATCGCCCGTCACCAAATCCTGCCGCAATTCGGTAGATTGCATCTTCCCTTTTTTAGAAAGGTCTTTTTTCAACTGACTATCGTTTTTATTTTCCACTTTTTTATTTTAACACCGGCCGGAAACCGGCCTTTGCACCGGAGATTATTTCTTGTATTTATACTGGCCGGTTATCATCCGCCATTTCACTTGCAACAATTCTTTGAGAGTCGAAACATATCCGCCCATACCGGAAGCACCTACCAGCGTCTGTCCGGCATCCAGCCAAATCACTGGGATCTCGATAATTTCATAACCCATTTTTTTAGCCAGCATCAACATTTCAAAATCTCCACCCCAGCGGTCGACTTGCATTTGCGGAACGATATCGGACACGGCCCGCGCAGACATAACCTTGAAGCCGCATTGGGTGTCCTCCAGTCCGCGCAAACCAAGCATGAATTGGATCAACAGATTTCCAGCGTCGCCCATCAGCTCTTTCCATTTGGGCTGGTGCTTTTTGATATTCGATTCCTTCAAATCGCGCGAACCGATCAACACATCACCACCCTTTTCCATCCGGTCGAGAAAATTTTCCAGATTGGTTATGGAAGTCGCCCCATCGGCATCCGTCAATAAGCGGTATTCCCCTTTGGCCGCCATAAATCCCTCCCGCACGGAAAAAAACTTGCCCCGATTTTCCTGCCTGTCTATCACTTCCAACTTCGCCACCAGATGCGCCAAACCCCTCACGAATTCAGCCGTATTGTCTTTCGAACCGTCATTGACCACCACCACTTCATAGGAAATATCCTTTCCTCCCAGGTACTCGCCTATTTCACGCAAATTATTTTTCAATTCCTCCCCTTTTCTACCGCCCTCGTTATATGCCGGTATTATGACAGACAGATATGGATTAGTGTCTTGCATTTTTTTATTCTTCGCTACTAGTTAATAAAAGTCACATCAATTATAACACACCGCGTTAAAAACCCAAATTTAAATTCCACCTTTCCGATCCAGCCAGCTCTGCAGGATTACGCGGGCAGCCTCCTGGTTATCCGCCAGCTTGATCTTCCGCATTCCTTTTTCCTTAAGATTGCTTTCGGCCATCTTCGTAGAAAACATCTCTTCCTGGTAAGAAACCGCCAATTTGAATTCTTTTTTTAATTTTTCCCCGATGTCCGCCGCTTCAAAAGACTGCCTATTACCGCCAGCCTGGCCTAATTTGCCGATGATTATACGATCGATATCCTCTATTTCTATTATTTTCCCCAGCGTGTCCAAAAAGTGCCTGTCATTATCGACAGTGCCATAAGCGAAAGCGATGCGGATTTCCGAATCAGCTATCGCCAAACCGATTTTCGCTTTTCCATAATCCAGTCCTAAAAAATGTTCCAATCCAGCCGTATTCTCCATAATTATCAAATTCTGGTTAAAATTTCCGCTTCATTCTTAGACACCAAGACCGTATCTTCGAAGTGGGCGCTTAATTTGCCGTCAGCCGTCACATAAGTCCACCGGTCTTTTCTTAATTCAATTTTGTGCGTACCCGCATTAATCATCGGCTCCAGCGCCAATGTCATACCTTCTTCCAAAATGATATCCTTCCCGCCGGACCTGTAATTAGGAATGTGCGGATCCTCATGCAGGAACCTGCCGACTCCATGGCCGACCAAATCGCGCACGACCGAAAACCCTTGGCCTTCGACATATTTCTGCACTGCCGCGGAATAATCCCCAAGGCTCGCTCCGGCCTTTATCTTCGCTATACCGGCATCCAGGCACTCGCGCGTCACATCCAGTATCCTTTGGGCTTCCACGGAAATCTTCCCTACCGCGAAAGTCCGCGCCATATCGGTGACCATTCCCCGATAGCGCATCCCGATATCGATTTTGAATATGTCGCCCGTTTGCAATATCCGATCCGGCCTAGGAATACCATGGACGATCTCATCATTGATTGAAGCGCAGATGGCAGCGGGAAACGGATTACCCGATTCCTTGCCATAGCCTTTGAAAACCGGGATCCCGCCCGCCTCCAAAATAAGTTTCTCCGCCAACTGGTCGATTGCAAAAGTGTTTTTTCCCGGCGCAACGCTGTCCCCCAATGCCCGCATAACGCCTGCCAGGATTTTTCCGCCTGCCCGCATAGCCTCTATTTCTTCTGGTTTTTTGATAATTATCATAATATTTATCTTGATCCGATTTGGAAATTTACGGACATTCCGCGCATATCCGTCCGTAGTTGGAAAAATTATTGGATTCCGACATTTTTAGCGATATCGCTCGCGACTTTTTCGATATCCCGCCCGCCGTCGATCCTGACTAAGACACCCTCTTCTTTATAAGCATTTATCACCGGCATGGTTTCTTCATTGAAGACTTGCAACCGCTTTTTGATCCCTTCGACGGTATCGTCGACCCTATGCATGATTTCACCGCCGCAATCCGAACATCTGTCGGTTTCCTTCCGGATATCTTTCCCCATAATGAAAACTTTCTTGCAACCCTTGCATATCCTCCGGAAAGAAATCCTGCGGATAGATTCTTCACCTGGGATATCCACAAAAAAAACTTTATCGATCTTTCTGCCGAATTCCTTCAATGTTTCAGAAAAATATCCGGCTTGCTCGGAATTCCTCGGTACGCCGTCAAAGACGATGCCCTGTTCCCGCGGCATATCCGAAAGCCGCAAATGTACGATTTCCTTCAAGATACGGCTAGGTACGAGTTCTTTCCTGACATTGATGATTTCATGGATCTCCTTCCCGAGATCGCCATCCATCCTGGCTACCTGGCGCAATAATTTTCCCGTATCAAAATGATCCAAGCCGTATCTTTCGGCCAATATCCCGGCCTGAGTCCCCTTGCCACTACCCGCTTGTCCCAAGATGATGATATTCAAAAAAATTATAATCTTCTAACGCCTTAAGATTCGGAAATCGAAACCTCAAGATCACTTACAAGATTAAAAATAAAAAATTAAATCCACGGGAGTTTTAGAATCCTTCGTAATCACGCATTACCAGCTGGCTCTCGATTTGCTTGACCGTTTCAATCACGACCGCCACCACGATCAACAATCCCGTTCCACCGATAGATACGGAACTCATACTGGTAAATCCCTGGACGATAAACGGCAGGATCGCGATCATTCCCAAAAATAAAGCACCGGATAGCGTTATACGATTGATGATCCCATACAAATATTCAGCCGTGGTCTTGCCTGGCCTTATGCCGGGGATATAACCGCCCTGTTTCTGCAGGCTCTCGGAAATCTTATGCGGATCAAAAACCACGGCCGTATAAAAATAAGTGAAGGCGACCACCAGGATGAAATACATCGATCCATAGAAGACTTGGTTTTGGAAGACATTCCCGATACTCCTGGCTGCGCCCGCTATGGTCGGATTGGAAGCCGAGGCCAGGAAATTCGCGATCATTCCCGGAAAAAGCATAATTGACATCGCGAAGATGATCGGAATCACTCCCGCCTGGTTGACCCGCAACGGCAGATGGGTGGACGATCCTCCGAACATCTTGTTGCCACGGATCCTTTTCGCATAGGAAACCGGGATATTCCTTTGCCCCTCAGTCATAATGACCACGCCCGCGATAGCGGCGATAACCACCGCTCCTAATATAAGATAAGTGAAAAGTTGGGACGAATCGAAAGTCGCGGATATTTTAGACAGGCTGGATGGCAAGCCGGCTACGATTCCGGCAAAGATGATGAGTGAAACCCCGTTGCCGATTTTTTTCTCCGTAATCAGTTCTCCCAACCACATCAGGAAAATCGTTCCCGCCACCGCTACGGTGATGATGGAAAACATATCGAAACTGCTGAGCTGGCCCAGGATATTCTGCGAACGCAAAAGCGATATCATACCGAAAGTCTGCAAGGCCGCCAAAGGGACGGTCGCCCAGCGCGTCCACTGGTTGAATTTCTGCCGGCCGGCTTCACCCTCTTCCTTGTATATCTGCTCCAATCTCGGAACGATCATAGTCAAAAGCTGCATAATGATCGAACCGGTGATATACGGTCCGACGCCCAGCATAACGATCGATATGCTGGATAAGCCTCCGCCGGAAAACAGATTCAAGAGACCGAAAAACTGGTTATCACTGAAAAAATTCTTTAACTGTTCCTGATTCACACCCGGAACCGGAATGGATGCGATCAAGCGGAAAATAATGAAAATTCCCAGGATGAATAGGATCTTATTGCGCAATTCCTTGACCTTGAAAATTTGAGATATTTTTTCTAGCATATTTTTTACCGCCCGAAAAGGCATTTCTTATTATTTTAAAAATAAAAGGGGGACTTTCGCCACCCTTTCATTATACATCATCATTCGATATTATTCCACTTTGCCGCCAGCCGCCTCAATCGATTTTTTGGCTTGCGCACTAAGCAGGATTCCCTTTGCGATTGTCAATTTAGCCTTGATTTCAGTGTTTCCCAAAATCTTCACCCGCGAAACGGATTGGATCTTGCGGATAAGTCCCGCCTTGACCAAATCAGCCAAAGCCACCGTATCCCCCGTCTTGAATTTATTTTCCAAATCAACCAAATCGACGGTGACCGGCTTATCAGCGATAGTGGTGAATCCCCGCTTTTTCTTCATATGGTCGATCAAGGTCGATCGTCCTCCTTCAAAAAGGGGATTTATCTTACAACCGCTGCGCGCCTTCTGGCCCTTATTGCCCTTTCCGGAATAAGTCCCCTTTTTACCGCCGCGTCCGATAGTCCGCCGCTTCTTTCTGGCAGTTTTAAGTTTTAACGTATTTATCTGCATATATTTTAGCAAGCCGTAACTAGTGACTCGCGACTAGTATCCGGGATTTATGTTTACTGATTACTGGGTTGCCGCGGCCACTCTTTCTTTTCTGGTTCTGGCTTGGCTCAAAGTCGCTAGCGCCTCGACAGCCGCCCTAGCTACGCTCAATTTATTCGCCGTCCCTAATGATTTGGAAACGATATCCTTGATTCCGGAAAATTCCACCACCACGCGTACCGCCCCGCCCGCAATGATTCCCCGTCCTTCGACTGCCGGCTTCAGGATTATCTTCGCGCTGCGCGATTTATAATTGATATCATGCGCGATCGTGTTCTTCGTCATCTTGACGGTAACCAGATTCTTTTTAGCGTCATCGAAAGCCTTGCGAATAGCATCGGAAACATCAGATCCCTTTCCCACGCCCACTCCCACTTTGCCCTTCCTGTTGCCGATTACCAAAGTCGCCCGGAACCGGAACCGCCTTCCGCCCTTGACTACGCGGGTTACGCGCGCAAGGTCAAGCAGTTTCTGATCGAACTCAGGCTTTTCTTTTTTCCCTTTGAAATTTTTATTGTCCCTTGCCATAATGTTATGAATCCCTTATTAATCCTAAATTTATCCGCTAATTATCTTTAGTATTTTTAAATTTTATTAGAATTTAAGCCCGGCTGCACGCGCACCTTCCGCCAAAGCTTTTATTTTTCCATGATATTTATAACCTGATCTGTCAAAAACGACTTTTTCAATCTTTTTATCCAAACATTTTTCCGCTATCAACTTACCCAATCCATTCGCGCCATCGACGCTGTTTTTTCCTTTAGCATCAAGCAGGCTCGCGGCAACAAGAGTCTTGCCGGCAGAATCATCGATCACCTGTGCACTGACATTCCGCAAGCTCCTAAAGACAGCCAGTCTTGGCATTTCAGAAGTGCCTGAAAGCTTAGCCCGTATCCTGCGCTTCCGATGTAATCTTATTTGATTTCTGCTTAATTTTTTCATATATCTTATAAATATGTCTATTTAACCTTGTTGATCTGTTTAAGTCTTATTTGGACGCGGCTTTCTTTCCAGCCTTCCTTCTTACGTGTTCACCGACGTAGCGGAACCCTTTCCCCTTATACGGCTCGACCGGTTTCAATCTCCGGATTTCAGCTGCGAATTGGCCGACTGCTTGCTTATCGATGCCGGATATGGCTAAAAAACCCTCTTCGATCTTAGCTTCCAAGCCCTCCGGTACATCCACGTTTACAGGATGGGAAAAACCCAGAGCCATATTTATTTTCCGACCTGCCACCGCCATACGGTAGCCGACACCCTGCAACTCCAATTTCTTCACATAAACTTCCTTCACCCCATCGATCATATTGCTGATAAGCGCACGGGTCAATCCCCAGATAGCCGGAGCCTTCTTCGTTTTTCCGATATTCTTGACCGAAATTTCTTTCTCAGTCATCTCTAAAGCGACCTCACGATTGAGTACCAACTCAAGGGAACCCTTAGGCCCCTTAACCTCGAGTTTATTACCCTGATTGAGGGTCACGGCGACTCCTTCCGGGATAGTTATGATTTTTTTACCTATTCTACTCATATGTTTAAATGCGCCTTATCGGCTTTATGCGTCCTATATTTTATTAATTACCAGACTTCACAAACAACCTCTCCGCCCAAGCCCTGTTTTCTCGCTTCAAAGCCAGTCATAACGCCCTTCGGAGTGGAAATAATGGAAATACCGAAATTATTCTTAACCGACCTGATGTCTTTGCTTTTGACATAAATCCGCTGGCCTTCCTTGCTTACCCGCTTGATTTCCTTGATAGCAGGCAACTTCTTAGTATTGGAAACCCGATGGTATTTCAATTCGATTTTCATATTTTCAATCATATCAGCCTTTTCCTTCGCAACCGCCGCCACAAAACCTTCCTTCTCAAGGATCTTCGCGATAGCCAATTTCAACTTGGATGCGCCGACAACGACATCCTGATGCCCCGCTTGTTGGGCATTCCTTATTCTGGTCAACATTTCCGCTATAGGATCTAACATAATTTTTCGCTTAGTTATTGGTTCACTGCCAATATTTTTTATTTATTGGCTGATAACGATTAACATTTATAATTTACCAACTCGACTTCTTTACGCCTGGAATCTGGCCCGTGCTCGCTAGCTCCCTGAAACAAATCCTGCAGATATCAAACGCCCGCATATATCCATGTTTCCTCCCGCATCTCCAACACCGCTTCACCTCCCGAGTTGAAAATTTCGGTGTTTTTCGAGCTCTAGCTTCAACAGATTTTTTCGCCATATCATTTTAAAACTTAATTCTAATTTTCCCCTATTATATTATTTTTAGTCTTTTTTAAATGGGAATCCCATCAATCTGAACAATTCCAGTCCTTCTTTCCGATTCTTGGCAGTCGTAGTGATATTAATCTGGAACCCGACGATATTTTTTACGTTTTCTGCCATAATTTCAGGGAATATCGTGTGTTCTTTGATGCCTAGATTGAAATTTCCACCAGCATCGACTGTCGATTCCTTAATTCCTTGGAAGTCCCGCACGCGAGGTATGGCCGATCTGACCAATTTTTCAATGAAATCCCACTTTCTTTTCCCCCGCAAGGTGACTTTGATTCCGACTTCTTGCCCTTCGCGCACTTTGAATCCCGCGATTGACTTCTTAGCCTGGGTCATAACCGGCTTTTGCCCCGTAATCGCCACTATGGTCTTCTTCACATCATCAACCAATCCTGAGTCTTTGATAAATTTGCCGATTCCGACATTGATCACGACTTTTTCAATCCTTGGCACCTGCAAGACGCTCTTAAAACCGAAAAGTTTCTTCATTTCAACCGCAACTTCTTTATTATATTTACTTTTGATTGATTCGTACATATTTTTCTTATAATTCCGCTTTACATTGTTTACAAATCCTAAATTTATTCTTTTCCGTAACGCTATATCCGACTCGGGTAGGTTTTCCGCATTTAGGACAAACCAGCATGACATTGGAAATATCGGCCTTGCCGGGAATTTCTATCCGCTGTCCGCGTTCGCCTTCCTTCCTGGGTTTGACATGTTTTTTCACTATATTCACGCCTTCCACCACGATCTTGTTTTCAGCGGAAATAACCCGCAAGACCTTGCCGGTTTTCCCCCGGTCTTTGCCTGCCAATATCTTAACTTGATCATTTTTCTTAATTTTCATAAATATGTCTTATGCCCTATTATTCCTAAAAAAATTACAATACTTCAGGGGCCAATGAAATTATCTTACTGTATCCTTTTTCCCTGATCTCTCTGGCAATCGGACCGAAAATACGGGTTCCTTTAGGTTCCTTCCCATCCAAAATCACAGCCGCATTCTCATCAAACCTGATATAGGTACCGTCCTTCCGCCTGATCGCTTTGACTTGGCGGACGATAACAGCCTTCACTTTTTCTCCTTTCTTTACCAATCCTCGCGGTTCCGCTGACTTGACTGAAGCGACGACTATGTCGCCGATTTGCGCATATCTCTTCTTCGAACCGCCAAGAACCTTGAAGCATTTCATAATTTTTGCTCCGGAATTATCAGCTGATTTCAATATTGTCTCTGCTTGTATCATATTTTTTCTTAAAACCTGGAACCTATAATCCGAAACCGTTTATGCAAATTTATTTTGCGGGTTGCGGATTGCGGGTTGCGGGATCTATACTACTTTATAACGCTTATCCTTACTCATCGGCTTGCATGGGATTATCTCGACGACATCGCCTGTCTTATATCTGCCATCTTCATCATGCGCCTTATACCGTTTGGTCGATTTATATTTTTTGTGGTATTTCGGATGGGTTTTAAAGCTATCCACAGCCACAACGACCGTCTTTGCCATCTTATCGCTGACGACTACGCCCTTTTTCTTGATAATTATCTTGCCTTGCTCTAAATTCTTTTCCATTTTTTTAAAAACTACTTAGTTTCCTTAAGGATAGTTAAAATCTTCGCTATATCCCGCTTATAATTCCTCATTTCCCGGATATTCTTAACTTGTTTCGCAGCAATATCAAAACGCAGCTTCCTCACAGCCTCCCGTTTTTCACTTAGGAACTTTTTCAATTCCTCCATGCTTTTTTCCCGTATCTCCTTTATTTTCATAATATTGCAAACTTACTTTTTCTTATTTATTCCTGATCTTTAGCGATAAATTTCGACTTGACGCACAGTTTGTATGCCGCCAACTCCATGGCCTTCCTGGCGATATCATCTTTCACGCCATCCATTTCAAACATAATGCGGCCCGGCCTCACAACCGCCACGAAATGATCAACCGTTCCTTTTCCTTTACCCATAGGAACCTCAGAGCCTTTCTTGGTAATTGATTTGTCCGGGAAAATCCTGATCCAGATCTTTCCGCCCCGTTGTACGTATCTTGTCATAGCTCTCCGGGCCGATTCGATTTGGCGGGCGGAAACAAGCCCCGTCTCCAAAGCTTTCAATCCGAAACTTCCGAAACTGACTGAATTTCCCCGGTTTGAATTGCCGCGGATCCTTCCGCCTCTCTGGACTTTCCTATGCTTTACTTTTTTTGGCATTAACATATGCGTGTTCTATTCTATGATCTATGTTTATTATTTCTTTTCCTCGTTATTGAATACTTCACCCTTATACAACCAGACCTTCACTCCCAATGTCCCGTAGGTCGTATAGGCGGTCGCTCTGGCGAAATCAATGTTAGCGCGCAAGGTATGCAATGGCAACGTGCCTTTGCTTGACCATTCCCTCCGGGCCATCTCAGCTCCTCCCAACCGGCCGGACATCTCGATTTTCACTCCCTTGATTGCGGTATTTTTCGTAACCTGGTCAAGCATCGATTTCATCGCCCGCCTGAAAGCGATCCGTTTCTCCAATTGTTCGGCGATATTCTGCGCGATAAGCAAGGCGTTTTCTTCGAAATTCTTAATTTCCTGGATCTCGATTTTCAGAGTAGTCTTCTTATGTTTGAAAAAATTGGTTTTTACATAATTCTGGATATCCTCGACTCCGCTTCCCCCTCGACCGATCAAAACACCTGGGCGGGCGGTCTTGATAATAACCCGGATCATCGCGGCCGATCTTTCGATTTCCACTTCGGCGATCGCGGCGGCCTTCCACTTTTTCATAATCGCGGACCGCAACTCGATATCTTGTCGAAGATTATCTTTATATTCTTTTTTTCCCCCGAACCATTTGGACTTCCACGTATTCGTGATGCCTATTCGGAGCCCGACCGGGTTTACTTTGTGTCCCATAAATTCAATAATTTAAAATTTGAAATTTGAAATTTAAAACTTCCAACTTTACATTCCGGATTTTCTTCTGAAAATCTTGTTCGCCCATCCGGCGTTCGGCGCTTCAGCGGACTTCTTTATTTTGCCGCCTTCTTTCACCTTCAGTTCCTTGCCCACACCTTCGGCCTTGGCGACTTCTTCGGATTCTTTCTTGCTGGCAAGCATTTCCTTTTCCGCTTTTTTCTTAGCATCCAATCGCGTCTTTTTTTCTTTTTCCAATTGTTCCTTGGTTTTCCTATTCTTGCCTTCAACCCGTTCTTCCACGACTATTTCCATCTGGGTCGATCTTTTCCTGATCGGTGTCGCCCGTCCATACGCTTTCGGCATCCAACGCTTCAAAGTGATGCCTTCTTTAACGACCACATCCGAAACATACATATTATCCCTATCGATACCGAAATTATTTTCCCCGTTGGCGATAGCGCTTTCCAACAATTTGATGATGAACGGACTGGTCTTTTTGACTGTCGCATCCAATTGATCCAAAGCGTCCTTCACATCCATCCCGATAATAAGATCGGCCACCAATTTGACTTTGCGGTTCGGCATCCTTAAATTGTTTAATTTTGCTGATACTTTCATAAATATGTCTTATATGCGTCTTATCGATCTATTTTTAAGTCTTATTTTTTCTTGGCATCGCCACCGGCCTTGACAGCCTTAGCCGCATCAAGCTCTTTCTGTTTGGCGGCCTGTTCGATTTCTTTCTGCATCTTTCCTCCGTGTTTGGAGAAAGTCCTGGTCGGCGAGAACTCACCGAACTTGTGGCCGACCATCTCCTCTGTCACGAAAACCGGAATGTGCTTCCTGCCGTTATGGACACCGAAAGTCAATCCGATCATTTCAGGGGAAATAGCGCTGTAGCGGGCCCAGATATTCATCGTTGATTTATCCCCAGCCGGCCTGTTTTGGATTTTCTTGATTATCCGGCTATCTACGAATATTCCTTTTTTTAGACTTCTTGTCATTATTTTATAAATCTCTAATTAACCTTCGATTTGCTTCTTATTTCCGCTTCTGTCTTCGCTTGATTATGAACTTATTGCTATAAAGCTTCTTCTTGCGGGTTTTCTTTCCGAGCGCCGGCTTGCCCCAAGGGGTTTTCGGATGCTTCAGTCCGATTCCCTGACGGCCTTCGCCTCCTCCATGCGGATGGTCGACCGGATTCATAACCGTACCGCGGACGGACGGCCTCACTCCCATATGCCGCTTGCGTCCCGCCTTGCCGATATTTACTGCGTTATGTTCAAAATTGCTCACTTGTCCAACTGTAGCATAACATTCGCTGTTGACCAACCTGATTTCACCGGATGGCATTTTCACCTGCGCGGTCTTTTCTTCGACCGCCGTCAGGATCGCGCTTGATCCGGCGCCTCTTACGATTTGGCCGCCCTTACCAGGAAATAATTCCAAATTACAAATAGTCGTACCGGTCGGGATATTTTTAACTTGTGTCCGATTGCCTAATTTGATCGGCGCGGTCGGGGAAGTTAAAATTTCCATACCTGTCTTCATTCCCTCGGAAGCCAAAATATAACGTTTCTCTCCATCTTTGTAGTGGACCAAGGCGATGAAAGACGATCTGTTCGGATCCCGCTCGATAGCCGCGATTTTTCCAGGCACCTCCAACTTATCCTGTTTGAAATCGATGATCCGATATCTTCTTTTGGCTCCCCCACCTTGATGGCGGACGGAAATCTTGCCGTGTGACCGGCCAGCCTTGCTTTTTATCGGGGACAACAGCGATTTTTCAGGTTTTTTTCCGGAAACATCGGCCGATTTGACAATCGACATATTCCTTCGTCCGGCGTTATTCTTTTTGTATACTTTGATTGCCATAATATTCGCTTCGCTAAATTTTAAATCTGAAATTCAAAATTTTTAATTATTTTTACTATACGCCCTTGAATAATTCGATCGAATCGCCCGCTTTCAATGTCACGATCGCTTTCTTACTGCCTGCCTTGAATCCCGGAGTCCGGCCGTAGCTTACGGCTCGTCGTCGGTTATTCAGGGTATTCACGGAAATAACTTTCACTTTATATAATTCCTCGATAGCTGACTTGATCTGAATCTTTGTCGCGTCCACCGCCACCTTGAACGAATACTTATTAAGTTCGATAGCGATAGTGGCCGCCTCGGTGATGATCGGTTCGATTAAAACCCGGTACGCGATGCTGCTTGCGCCCGCCTTGTCGATCTTATTGGCCTTATTGGCTTTTTTACTTGTCTGTTTCATTTCGTTTAATCTCTGTGATAAAATAAATTGCGCGGTTTATTATGCCTTAGCTTGGTATTTGTCTTCCAAATATTTGATCGAATCCTGGCTCAAAACCAGGTTCTTATTATTCAACATATCCAAAACGTTCAATTTTTCAACTAAGATATTATTGACTTTTTCAATGTTCCGGCTATATGCGCGCAAGCCTCTTTCTCCCGCGGAAAATCCGATCAGCATCCGTCCCTTGATTTCCAAATTTTTCAAAATCCGCGCCATCTCCTTGGTCTTATTCTCCTTCAGCGACAGCTTATCCAAAACGACCATCTCGCCGTCCCGCAACTTCGCGCTCAATACGGTCGCGATAGCCTTGGTATTCATCTTTTTGTTGATTTTTTTCTTGAAATTCCGTTCATTGGTCGGTCCGAAGGCCACCCCTCCACCTCTCCAAGTCGGAGTCCGGCTGGAACCTACCCGGGCGCGTCCGGTGCCTTTCTGTTTCCACGGTTTGATACCTGATCCGGATCGCTCACCCCTGGTCTTAGTATGGGCCAGCACTTGCCTTTGGTTGGCTCCCAACGAAACGAACACTTGGTGAACCAAATCATCATTCGCCGGCAATCCGAAAACCGCGTCAGATATCTCAATCTCCTTCACTTCTTTACCTTCAACGTTATATAGTTTGACCTTAGCCATTGTTTTTATTTAACGGAATAAATTTCAATTACAGCGCCTGAAACTCCTGGAACGGCACCTTGCAATGCCATCATATGCTTCTCCTTATCTATCAAAACGATTTTGACATTCTTGCTTGTTACACGCTTGCCACCCATCCGACCAGCCATCCGTTTACCTTTGATGACATGTTCCGGATAACCCGCACCGATTGAACCCGGCGCACGCAAATCGTGTTTGTGCCCGTGTGAAGCGGCTGATCCTTTGAATCCATGCCGTTTAACCACGCCCTGGAAACCCTTAGCCTTTCCAAGTCCGCTTATATTGACCTTGTCGCCGATTTCAAACGAGTCGACGCCGATTTCATCCCCGACTTTCACTTCAGCGGAAGCGCCTTTGAATTCCTTTTTATAAACTTTATTCTTGGTTTTCGCCATTTCAACTTGTACCGCCACATATCCGTCCGTCTCTTCGTTGCGGATTATCGAAACTTTGGAAGCGCACTCCACCAAAGTCACGTTCAAAGCCTCATTAGCTTCATTGAAGATCGTAGTCATTCCAAGTTTTTTGCCTAATATGAATTTTGCCATGGTCTTTTTTTACAAATAAAAAATCAGGTATCCACAAGCCAGTTATCTCAGTCATGGGGCTTAGTACCCGATTTAACTTTCTGGTTGAGTATCTCCCGCCTAAACGGGGACTTTAACTAGTATTTTATATATTTTTCCAAATTACATCTTTATCTCGATATCCACTCCAGCCGGCAAATCCAGATTAGTCAGGCTGTCGATCGTTTTAGGGGTCGGACTCCAGATATCGATAATCCGCTTATGCATCCGCATCTCATATTGATCCCTTGCATCCTTGTTGACAAAAGTGGATTTATTGACGGTGAATTTTCTGATTTCAGTTGGCAATGGAACCGGACCGGTGATCGTCGCGCCTGATCTCTCTGCCGTTTCAACGATTTGTCTGGCTGATCGATCGATAATCTTATGGTCGTAGGCTTTGATCTTTATCCTGATCCTAGATTTTGCGTCTTCTTCCTTTTTAATCATTTTTTTTAATGAAAACCTCCTTAGTTATGTGTTTATAAATTCTACTCTATAAGACCGCTTATGTCAAATATTTCCATAAGCGGTCCGAAGAATCGACTTATTTTATAATCTTAGTAACGACTCCGGCGCCGACCGTCCGGCCACCTTCGCGGATCGCGAACCTCATTCCGTCCTCCATCGCTACAGGAGCACCTAATTTGACGTTGAAGTTGATAGTATCTCCCGGCATAACCATCTCAGTTCCCTCCGGCAGGATCACTTCACCAGTCACATCAGTTGTCCGGACATAGAATTGCGGCTTATAGCCCTTGAAGAATGGAGTATGTCTTCCACCTTCTTCCTTAGTCAAGATATAGACTTCACCTTCAAATTCAGTGTGCGGAGTAATCGAGCCTGGTTTAGCCAAAACTTGCCCACGTTCGACATCCTCTTTCTTTATTCCACGAAGCAAAAGTCCGGCATTATCTCCAGCCCGTCCCTCCGTAAGAGATTTGTTGAACATTTCAATTCCAGTCACTACGGTCTTAGCGGTCGGTCGGATTCCGACGATTTCAATTTCCTCATTGATTTTGATCGTACCCCTTTCAATCCTTCCAGTCACTACGGTTCCTCGACCCTCGATTGAGAAGATATCTTCGATTGGCAGCAAGAATGGCTTGTCAGTTTCACGCACTGGATCTGGAACTTTTTCATCAACTGCCGCAATCAAATCCCAAATCGGTTTAGCCGCTTCGTCGTCAGCTGATTTCGATTCAAGGGCTTTCAGAGCTGAACCGCGGATAACTTTGGCGTTATCACCATCAAACTCGTATTTTGTCAATAGTTCACGCACTTCCGCTTCGACCAATTCGATCAATTCCTCATCATCCACCATATCAACCTTGTTCAAGAAAACCACGATTTCCGGCACACCCACCTGCTTAGCCAAAAGGATGTGTTCGCGGGTCTGCGGCATCGGACCGTCGGTCGCAGCCACTACCAGGATAGCACCGTCCATCTGGGCAGCACCGGTAATCATATTTTTGATATAGTCAGCATGTCCCGGACAGTCAACGTGCGCGTAATGTCTTTTTTCAGATTCGTATTCACAGTGGGCGGTCGCGATGGTGATACCCCGCTCTTTTTCTTCCGGAGCCTTGTCGATTTCATCGATTCCCTTTTCCTTGGCTTGCCCTCTAAAAGACAAGACATGCAGGATAGCTGCGGTCAGGGTCGTTTTGCCATGATCAACATGTCCGATCGTACCGACATTGACGTGAGGTTTGGTTCTTTCGAATTGTCCTACTGCCATATTTTTAGTTTATGTTCGTCTTATTTCACGAATTAAATCCGGAATAAAAACCCGGATTCGCAAATAATTACGAATTAATTTATTATTTTATTTAACAAAATATATTTTATATCATCTCTCGATTTTTGGCAAGTTTTGCGGATTTCCACCTGTGGATAACTCAGCTGTTTTATCCCGGGACGCCCGCAAACGCACATTTCTCCAACCACTTGCATCGTTATCAAATATTATCAAGTAATTTGCACCTTGTCAAGCTTTTTTGGAATATTTTTCCATCCGATCCTCCGCCTTGCGACAATCAAGTCAGGACTTCATCCCGGAAAAATCCGCGGTTCCGAATTTTGCCAGCGGATCATCCTCCAGAACGCCCTCGGCGGATCCATCTGCCGATTCCTGAACCGCCACGACCGCGGATATTCCATCCTCTTCAGCCATCCGCCTGCCTAGCTCGAAGCTAGCGATTACCTCGCAAGCTTTGGCCGTATCCAGCCCGAAGGTTTTTTCCAACTCCGCGGCATCCGCTCCAGCCAAGGAAAATTTCGGATATTCACGCAAGATGTTTTTCGCCAATTCGACTACATCCATGCCTTTCGTCCCCGTACGCAAAATAATCGCCAACAATTCGGACTTCGTCAACTTATCCGCGCCGTAATGCAACATTTTTTCTTTCGGCCATTCTATTTTCGCGCTTCCTTTTGTTTCCATATTTCTATTCTAACACACTTTTTCCATTTTCAGTTTCTGTCTTTTGGCGATCACCAGCCTGATCTGTTCATAACTGATCAGCTCCGGTAATTGCGCCTTGATGGCGCTCAAAAAATGCGCGCTGCCCGCCGCCGGCAAAGCTTGTAGGATTTGCCGTTCTTCCTCAGGAGTGACGAATTTTCCAATTGCAAGTTCCCCACCAGCCAAATACCATAACACCAGATGATTGAAAATCGTGCTGACGCCCAGGCTGCGGATCTTGGCGATCTGCTCCGGCGCGTAGTCTTGTTTATAAAAATCGACGGTGACCAAGACGGTGTCGCTCAAATCGTCCTTGCCGCGCATAACGCGCGCCGCGCCGCGGGATGTTTTTCGGATTTCCGTATTTTTCCAATTCAGGCACACATCGCAACCTTTGCAATTTTGCTGGTGCGATTCCAAATCCGGATCCTGGAAATATTCCAAGATTATCCGGCGCCGGCAGGACTTGGCCGTAGCATAGTTCAGGATGCCCTCCAGGCGGTTATATTTGATATCCAACACCCGGTTGGTTTCCTGCCAATCCTTGCCCTGCGCGAGCATATTCTGTTTGTCCAAACGGATGAAATATTTGTGGGTGGTCACATCCCGCTTGCTATGCAAAAGCACGCAATAGGAAAGCTCGCCGTCGCGTCCGGCGCGTCCGGCTTCCTGATAGTAGCCTTCCAGGCTCCCCGGCATCCCGGCGTGGATGACGAAGCGGATGTCGGCTTTGTCCACCCCCATCCCGAAAGCCACAGTGGCCACGATCACCTTGAAGCGGTTTTCCATAAAATCATTCTGGATTTTCTCGCGTTCTCCGGCTTTCATACCGGCATGATAGGCGCGCGCCGTGATGTCCTGGCTTTTCAGATATTTCGCGATGGCTTCCGTGTCTTTTCTGGAAATCGCATAGACGATGCCGGAACCCGCGCCTTTCAAAGATTTCACTATGCGCAAAACTTCCTCCAATCTTTGCGTCGGCTTCAAATCGCACTGCGCGAAGAAACGGATATTGGGCCGATCGAATCCGCGGATAAAAACTTTCGGGCTCCGCAGATCCAAGCGCGCGATGATATCATCTTTGACTTCCGGCGTGGCCGTCGCCGTGAAAGCCGCCACGACCGGCCGTTTTTTTAAAGACTTGATATATTGGCCGATGGCCAGATAGTCCGGCCGGAAATCATGCCCCCACTGAGAAACGCAATGCGCTTCGTCCACCGCGAACAAGGAAATTTCCAAATCGGAAAATATATTACGGAACTCCCCGCTTGCGAACCTTTCCGGGGCGATATACAAAATCTTGGTTTTCCCCGCCCGCAAATCCGCCAGGCGCCGCTGCGTTTCTTCCGGCGTAAGCGAACTGTTGATAAAAGTGGCCGGAATGCCCCGCGCCATCAGGCTGTCCACCTGGTCTTTCATAAGCGCGATGAGCGGTGAGATGACGATAGTGGTTTTCTCACCCAAAATGGCCGGCAATTGGTAGCACAAAGACTTGCCGCCTCCGGTCGGCATCAATGCCACCACATCCGTGCCTTGCAAAATGCTTTCGATGATTTCTTTCTGTCCCGCGCGGAACCGCGGAAAGTTGAAATATTTTTCCAGGTTTTTTTCCAACACCTGTTTTGTATTTAGGACTTACGCGTTTGCCGCTTTATCCGGAGTGTTCCTAAAGCTAAGCTTTTGATAGGCTTCCAAGAAACAAACGTGTATGTCCTAATATTATTATTTTTTACCCGTAGCCTTATCTTACCACAAGCGGACTGTTTGCATCATGCAAACAGTCCGCATCCATTCCGATTACTGCAAATATTGTTTCACTTCTTCCAAGGCGCCAGTAAAAGCCGGGAAATGGTCTTTAAAAATCAAAAGGCGGTTCACGACTTTTTCACCGGTCGGTTTTTTATAGGACTCGGCGACAGTCAGATAATTACTGCCGTTGCTCGCCTTCTTCACATCGAAGAAATAGGTTTTGCCTCCCGCCTTCACCATCTGCGCGAAGACTTTGTCCTGGACCGGCGCGCCTTGCGGCGCATTTTGTGATTGTTGCATTTTTGTTTTCCGTACCCGCGCCTCAAGCGCGGGATATTAAATTATTAGTCGGAAGGCTGCAGCGCTTCCTGATGATATTTTATCACTGCCGTTATCACTGTCAAGTTTTCGGCTGTGGATAACTTATTGCAGCGGTCCGACCCCTCCAAAAAACTTCACTTCAACGCTTCAGCCAGCTTGTCCAGAGACTGGTTCCAGCCCATATCCATATCCTTCAAATCCTGTTCGTCGAAACGGCTCGTGTCCGGATAGCGCAAAGTGAATTTAGTCTTATTACCCATCTCTTCAAGCATAGTTTCCACTGTTGTCTCATATGGCACATCACTGCCCATGCCATAATAGGCCGGTGTCACCGGATTGCCTTTCTCATCGGAAAAATAGTCCGTCACCACGATTTTCTCCGGTGCTTTGACCTCACGGAAAATACCGGCGCTCCAAAAATCATGCGCTTCACCGCCTGGCACGACCACTCCGTGCATACAGTAGAGATATTTCCCGCCTTCGCGCAGATCAATCTCGATGTGCGGGGCCGTGAAATCTTTCGGACCCCACCATTTTTTCACCATCTCAGGAGTCGTCCAAGCCTCCCAAACTTTTGCGCGCGGAGCGTCAAAAACGCGTGTGAATTCCAAACCTTTTTCATTTTTTCGCATCGTATTATCCATATGTTTTCACCTCCTTTCCATATGACTAATACAGCCACTATGAGCCCGGGCTTTCAAATACTATCGGATGGCAAAGCCAGCCACGAATACCGCCAGCCACACCAGGCCGCTCACTATCGTATAAGCCGGCGGCACCCGTTTTCCCGATCCTTCACGATAGTTGATCGAGGACCAGACGGCTTTCCCGCCCATGAGCGCCAGCGCGACCAAGCCAGCAACCGAATGGAAATCCAAGGCGAAACCCGCGGTCATAAGTGACATAAGCGCCGTCCCGGTCAGGTCAAAAACGAATCCCCACCAAAAAAGGGCCAGGGTCGCGGACGAGACCGCTTTCCGCGAAAATTCCTGGAAGACGCTTGTGGCATAAAGGACCAAGGCGAGGACGACTGCGATGATGGCGGCTGGAAGCAACATATTATTTTTTTCTTAAATTATTAATTATTTCCCGATTTTCAATTCTTGGCCAGCAAGTTGGTGATGAGCGCGATCATGGTTTCTTTTTCTTTCGGATGGCTTTCCGCCACGAGCAAGGCCAGCGCCGTCAAAGCGTTGTCATTGATTTTCTTTTCTCCATTGGCGCCGTAGAGATAATTATTGCGGTCCAAAAAATAGATAAACAGGAAAGCTCCCATACGTTTGTTGCCATCGGAAAACGGATGATCCTTGATTACTAGGTACAGCAAGTGCGCCGCCTTGCTTTCCAAATCAGCATACAATTCCTTGCCGTCGAAAGTTTGGTATAGGTTTTTGATGACCGATTCGAACGCGCCACCCCTTTCATTGCCGAAAATATCACCCGCTTCTTTCTTAGCCAGCAATTCCCTTTTGACTTCCGTCACGATTTTTTGGCAATCTTCATACCGCAAAACGAATTTGGCCTTGCCTGCGCGCGCCTTCTTCAAACTGCTCTTATCATATTGCTCCAAGAGGGTCAAAGTCTTGGCGTAGTCCGCCAACAGATCCATAATTTCAACCTCTTGCCCTTTCAACGTTTTCGCGTGGACTTTTTCCCGCAAGAAGGAAATGGTTTTTTGCAGTTTTTCAAAATTTTCCTTTTCCTGCAAAAGCCTTTTCTGATTGATGGTGTAGCCTTTTAACAAATGCTCCCGCAATACATTGGTCGCCCAGATGCGGAATTGGGTGGCGCGAGTCGAATTGACCCGATAACCGATAGAAATAACAGCATCTAGATTATAAAATTGGATTTTATAGACTTTACCATCAGAGGCAGTATGTTCCAAAATGGAACTAACTGAACTCTTCTTCAGCTCGCCGGATTTAAAGACATTTTGCAAATGTTTTGTAATTGCAGGTCTCTGCGTACCAAAAAGCATTGCAATTTGATCCTGCGTAAGCCAAACTGTTTCTTTCTCGAATTTAATCTCCAATTCAACCTCCCCTGCCTTGGATTTGTAAATTATGACTTCACCTTCTTGTGGAACCTTTTTTAAGTTTTGTTTTACCATATTTTTTAACTTATTTGATTATAGTGATATAGTATCATTATAATCGAATCCGTCAACCCTTCACGACCTTGTTTATTGCAACTATCAAAAAACGCATGGACATTCTCACATTCTCGAGAATGTGAGAATATGTTCATTGCCCATCATCATCCAGGAAATTCCCGAGCTCAGAAATGTTCAAAAAATCTATGCCGGCGGCCTGGGCCGCGCCGCTGTCGGCCCGGCTATCGCCGATAAGCAGGTATCGCGATTTCGGAAAGCTCCCGTCAAAAATCAAGGAAAAACCGTCCGCCCGCGGTTTGATATACCGGACATCGTTGCGCGTAACGATCTTTGCGAAAAATTTCGCCCAACCCAGCTCCTCCAAAATCAGCTGGATCGTCCGCCGGTCATTGGATGTCCATAAATATAATTCGGCATACTTCCGGGATAATTCGAGCAGGGGCGCCGCGAGCGGCGACAAGTCGTAGCCGTAAAAAAAATCTTTTTCAATCCCGAAATTCATTTCATTCATCCTCTCGCTGGCCGCATCGCCACCTTTTTCGATGCAAAGATTTATCTTCTCGGAATAATTCAAATCAGGGCTCTCGCTGAAATCCAACCCGAACTCGGAAAAAATGCCATCCAGCTCCTCGCACCAAGGCTTCCAATCGACCAACAACGTGCAGAGCGTCTTGTCGAAATCGAAAATAATATGCTTGATGTCTTTTTCTTGGATGTAGTTTTCGAACTGTTCTTTTTTCATGTTTTTTTGCAAATAATCAAACCCAAAATGGGAAATTTAATACGTATAAAGGTAAGTGTTAAAATCATTCACTGATCTCGATTTAAGTATAGCACCTTAAAATATATGGCCAAATAAAAATACTACTGATGAAAACCACTGCCGGTGTCAGCCTGCCGCATACGCGAAACATCAAAGGGGAAATAAAAAAAGGCCGCTTCCTGGTTAGGGGCGACCTTCGTGAAAAATTATTCGAGTTTATTTATATATGCTTGTTTGTACGTGGCATTCTTTTTCTTCGGGAGATGATTAGGTGGCAGGCTGCATACCTTTAAGCTTATTTATCCCTCTGCGTTCAGCCTCGATTATTTGAATGAAAATAGGATAATAACCTTTCTTATCATCGATCGGGTCGCCATAAATATTATACGCCATATTCCCCCGCCTTTTTGTTTCCCACAAGAAACCATCGAAACTCTCTTTGCCAGCATTGCAAAGAAACATTTCCCCGGACTTAAGTTCCGGATGCCGGTCATTTGAAAAGGGTTTTTCATGGATGATATTGATTTCTCCGCCTTTTTCATATGCCCTTAAATCCTGACTTAATCCGATTGGTTCCGATTTGTAATCCTTGGGACCATTCTTGAAAAAAGCCATCCCGACGCAACCCACCAAAGTCAATGAATTCGTCCGGGCAAAAGCGAGAAAATCTTCAAAAACTTCTCTCCATGTATTACTGAAAGGCGAAACACCTTCATTAACAGAGATGGCCATGTATCTTGTCATACTATGGACTTCATTTTTAATCCGGAAAATTGCATGATCAGGAGATGATGGTGGAGATTCCACCAGAGCATGCGGGAAAAAACTAAAGCTGGAAAGTTGCAAAACTGGCGTTTCTCGCTCTCCTTTGGTTGGCTCTCTAAGGATGGCCATGGCTTTTCCTCCACTGTTGATTTTTTATCTATGAATCACATTGTAATTGTTTGTAAAAGTAATATGGCATCCTACTAATAAAACGCGATTTTGTCAATAAAAAAATGCCTTCACAACGTGCCTATTATCCCGCCGTGAAGGAAAAATTTATTTCCGAAGGTCCAACCTTCGAAGCCAATGACACGTAGCCGACTCCTCAATTAAAATCATTCTATCCTCCGCCAATGCCGGTGTTCGACATAGACGATCCGCCACCAGGTTTGGCCCAGAAAATATCCGCCGATGAGGCCGGCAAGGAAAAACGCAGCACTGGCATATCCCGGCAAGCCGTCCACCGCCCCGCTATTCAAATAGCGGATATCCAGCAAGCCGAACGCAATCACCGCCAACAGTACTCCCAAAAACATCGTGAGGATGATATAGATTGTTTTTTTGATTTGCATTTGGTTTTGATTTGAAAAAATTTAATACGTATTAAGGTAAGTATTTAATCATGTATATCCACAACAACGAACTCCGTTTCTTTCACCGCATACACCGGCAATTTTTCCGCGTAGCCTTCCAGCATTTCCAATTTATCCCTTCCACTCGTTGCCGCATATTCCCCGGTCGACAAATAGTGCGCGATCATTTTCGCATGCAAAAAATCCAGGCCTGCTAGGATTTTATCATGATCTTGGTCATAATAGTATTTCATAAACACCAAAGCGCCGGCTGAAGAACCTGCCACGACCTTGCTCTCGAATAATCTTTGAAGATCAGGAACTTTTTCCAACTGGGTCTGCAGCATCGGCGTCGATCCTCCGCGGATATAGACGACATCGCACCATTCCACCTGTTTGGCGAATTCCCCCGGATCGGCGCTGGCGATTTGGAATCCGATTTCGCGGCCATCCGCGCGTGCCTCAAATTTATTTTCATGCTCCCCTGCCAATCCAGCCCACCGTTCCTTTTCCACGGCGAAATACGTCAACAAAATCTTGGCCGGTCCGGAAACCGAGCCCAGGATTTCTTTATAGTATTTATCGTTGCTTTCACAAGGCACGCCCGCCATGCCGCCGTGGAGGAAATATTTGGTCATAGGTTTTGGTTGGAATATTTAATATACGTTAATACAATCACCTTGAATTATTTTGTTGGCTTTCTGCAGAATGTGGGAATGTTGTTTTTTATATCTATTCCCTTCCGATCTTGTCCAACAATCCATCAAAGGGGAAATTTTCAGTATAGATAATCGGGTTTTCAGCTTTAGTCGGACGTTCGAAATTAATAGCATCTTCTGTCAGCCAGCCTGAGGGAACATCATGCCTGTCGCGAGTTATTTTGTTGCGCGCCTTCCTTTCCTTCAACACCTCAACGGGAATATCCAGATATACTAAAGAAAAATCGACACCCATATCTTTCGCTACGGCACGCAGATCTTCACGCTGGCGGAAAAGCAAGCAGTTGTCGTCAAAAACCACCGAATTGCCGATGAGCAATTGGTTCTTGGCTCCCTGCACGGCAATCGGCCAGAGATTGTTCCACAGCGAATCATCATCGTCGTCCGGCGTGCTTTCAAGGGCTAATATTTTTTCAATGGCAAAATAGATGCGATCGCGCCCGACTATTTCCGCCCCAAAAGACTCGGACAATTTCTTGGAAAGTGTCGTCTTTCCGGAAAAAGCTTCCCCGCAAAGAATAATGAGACGCTGTTTTTCCTTTTTCATATCATTTTTAATGTTAATTGATTGTGGATTATCCCGCACTGACATTCTGTCTTTCTGCAGAATGTGAGAATGTCGTTTTACTAGAATGTTCTTATGAATTTCAGGAAGAGCTTGCCATAGGGCGAAAGTGAATGCCGGATTCCCCTACCTTGGCGGGTCTTATTGATTAGTCCGGATTGCACCAGTTTTTTAGTATGTTCGGAAATGGTTTTGATATTGCCTCGCATGATCGCGCAGATGCTATCCAGCGTGATTCCGTCATGTTCAGCCACTATAAACAAAATCTCTATCCTTCGGTGGTTAGCTACGCCTTTCAAGTGCCGTTCCATCTGCCGGGGAGTTTTTTGCTTCTTTTCAATTTTTCTCTTTTTGGCTAACATAATTTAATTTTATAACCGCCAACACACTATCATATTTCAATAATATCACAATCCTACCATCCCACAACATCCTGGCTTTCTGCAGAATGTCGGAATGTCGCGGTGGCATATGTGTGATATGTGCGGGCTATTTCAGATTGAAGGCTTGGTGCGGGATGGATTGCTCGAGAGCGGCAAGGTCGGATTGGGTGGATTTTTGGCGAGCCTGCAAGCGGGCGATTTTTTCGCGATTTACATCCAGCCGCATGATGATCCCTAATTCAAAATCCAAATCGAATAATTAAGATAGCCGGCGAAGCTGACCCAAAGAATATATGGCGCCAGAAGCCAGGCGGCTGTCTTGGAAATTTTGGCGAAGGCGATGATTGTGGCAAGGATGGCCAGCCAAAGAAAAGTCATCTCTAAAAGCGCGCCGCCTGGGGAATGGAGGCCGAAAAAGACAATCGACCAAAGCGCGTTCAAAACCATCTGGATCCCGAAAGTCCAAAAAGCCAAGCGTTTGTTTTTTCCGCCTTCGTCCGTCCAGACAAGATAGAGCGCGTAGCCCATCAAAAGAAACAGCGCCGTCCAGACCGGACCGAATACCCACGCCGGCGGATTGAGAGCGGGCTTCACCAGCACCGGATACCAATTTTTCACCGAACCGATCGTAAAAAAACTCCCCAATCCTCCCGCCAATTGCGGGATAAGAAGTGAAATGATGAGTTTGTATATTTTTTTCATATATTTATTTTATTTTTTAATTGAGCAATAAAGGTACCCGACCCATTTTAATCATGGTTTTGTGACATGATTGGATGCGCTAATGCTTATTTTTTGCTTTTATTATATCATGCTGACATTCTGGCTTTCTGCAGAATGTGGGAATATCGTTGTTGCTGTTTTTTTAAAAATAAACCTTCAGGACTAGCTTGAATTATTTTACAAAATTTTTGATTGCACTAATAAACTTTCCCGGTTCTGCCTCAATAGCCTTTTTCAATTCATCCCTGGAAAACCATCTGATCGCTTCCACCTCTTTCGGTTCAATTTTAAATTCATTCAATCCTCTATCTAAAACTATTTTGTACCATTGGCAGAAATAATTATAGGTTCGGCTAACCCTGACCTTTTGAGCCTTCTCAAATTCAATTCCGCTCAAACCGATTTCCTCCTCTGCTTCTTTCACGATGTTGCTGTCATATGTTTCTCCCTCATCATTTGTTCCGGAAACGGCCGAACCCCATTTGCCAGGACTATGGCTCTTATTGAAAGATCTTTGAGCCAAAAGAACCTCGCCCTTGCTATTCTCAATCCACAAAGCACTGACGCGATAGATGTCATCGCGAATCACTGAATCTCTTTCCTTGCTTCCGATAATTTCATCCTGCTCATTAACTATGATTATTTTTGCCATAAAAAAAATTAAATTACTGAATTCCCTCCATAGGCGAGTAAAAAATTCATGAATTGTAGTCGAGGACCGTCCTTTTTAAGCATGAATTTTTTCCCGTATCGGGCTTGGTTAAAAATTTAATACTTATCAAGGTAAGTATTAAATTACGTAATTATATAACTGTCATTTTTTTATTTTCTTCACCTGATCTGATATACCGAGAAATTTGAAAAGATATTTCATTAACATCATCCCCACTAAATATTTCCTTTTCATTCGCTAGATATTTCGGTAAAGCTTTTGGCTCTAAAACCCACACGTCATTATTTTTCTTACTTGCCTTAATGAACCATCCTGGATACACAACCACCGCCTTAACTGAAACATCTCTGCCTGTTATTTTGAGAATAAGTTTTTGAAGCCAATCCCGTTGCGCCTTTGCTTGGATAATTGGTTTTTCTGATATAGTCCCTCCGTTCATTCGAATACCTTTACTATCGTAATCAATAATTGCCTGTCCCTTCCCAGGCTTGCTCCATGTTTTAGTTTCAATCGTAAACGCTCCAGCTGGCCCGATGATAATGTGATCTAAGTTAAATCCATCGCCAATCAGATCATGAAAAACAAAATATCCCTTGGTTCTCAGCGATTCTAAAAATTGACCAACTTCTCTTTCACCATCCCTGCCCAATTTTCTATTACTTATTTCCTTTTTTGCATACATATATTTTGCAATAGCATATCCAGTGACAACGATTGCAACGAACGTCCATACTTCTGGCAAGGGTGGCTTGTCGTATGTTTTTTCATACCATTGAAGGAGCGCTACGACAATGGTAAATATAGCCAACAAAGCTGGGGAAATAATGCTATCATAAGCAATATCTCGAATTTCTTCGGTTAGTGATTGACCTGGATAACGCAAGGGCTGAGCTTTTAGTGGCGACTTCTTTTTTATATTGGCCATTTTTTTATTTTAATTACTGAATTAATTCATGAATTATGGTCGGAAATGATTAATTAATGATTGCTCATTATTTTGCCTTAAAAGGTGCCTGACCCCATATATCTATTTCAATTTGATGTAAATTTCAGGATCACCCTTGATCAGATTTTTGATTTCTTCTATCCTATTTTGCAAGAAATAATCGAACTCTTCCGGAATGACGTTCGGAAAATCATAATCATGTGAAACGACCAGGACAGTTTCAGCATCCTCTTTCAGTTTTCTCACTAAGGGCTTCAAATAGCTGAACGTGTCTATTATGACATCTCTCGCCTCATCGATATCATAGCCATCAGTCTCGCTGAATCTTTTTGCGATTTCAGCCAAGTTTTCATCATTGATCAATGCATACATCTGAATAAAAGAATCCTTAGTTGGTATATATTCATCAATTTGCTCCAATTTGAAATAGCCGACCAATGTACCTAATTGACTCATATATTGCTCATCTCCCATAGCTGAATTTATCAAGGCTGATACCGAACCCATTTTTAAATAAATATTTTCCAGCCCAGCTAAAAAATCATCACCCCCATATCGGTAGGCGTCTTTTAATTCTGAAAAATGCTCAAAAAATTTATTTTCTTCCGATTCACCAGCCTTCTCCACGGAATCGGCTTTCTTCACAAAATCTAAAAACTCAGCCAAAGTTTTTTCAGCTTCATCCTTGTTGAACGCAAAAATTTCTGTTATAACACTCATTTTTTTAGGTAAGTAATTAATTACTGAATTAATTCATGAATTAAAATTATTTCTGAAACACAAACAAATGTTCATGCATAATTAGGAGGAAATTACTTTCCTTGGAGCGATTCACCCAAAAGCCTGTGGCTTTGCAATTAAAATCCTTCTGGCTCATCAATTTTTCCTTTGCAATTTATACAAAAGAATTCTTGTGATTCAACACTTTCATCTCCATGAAAATCATTCCACTGCCTCGTTTCTAGATCGAAAGAATAATAACGAGTTTCTTTTTGAACAATGCCAATAACTTCGTTAGTATTCCTGCAATGCTTACATGTATATTTTTTTAATTTTTCCATATCATTTTTCTTTTTTATCTTTCAGGTTAAAATGATAAGTTTTTTCATCTTTCAATTCAACTCCAATAACTTCATCAAACTCCATATCTTTGAGCCAAGCACTTTCTTCTTTGAAATTATCAAATGCTTCCTCCGCAACATTGCCTTTCCCCCATCCTAAAACTTGGCAATTTTCAACATCTGACATGTCACTTTCTGAATCAGGCTGGAATGTATAACCCTCAGTTGTGTAAAAAATAAAATTTCTTATTTTCATAAAATTTTCAAGAATTATTTTTTATTCCTGATCCATTTTTGATCGTTCTATGATTATTGTCAAATCAAGATAATTGATACTTTCCTGGTGCAATAAATTTCAAATAGCCCTTATCCCGCAAAAACTGTAATTGCTGGCGAATTTTTGGTTTTATATTCTTATTCTCAAGATGTATTTTCTCTAAATCACTTTCAAATTGATACATTTCATCCAATGTAAATTCATTTTTTCCTAAAGCCTCGATGCAATTCATTGTGTCCAAAATCCAACCTCTCAATTCAGGTTTTTTTATTTGTTTCAAAAAAGCAGTCTTTTGCCATTTTTGCAGAACTTCTTTTTTGGAAATCTCCTTGCCATTTTCAACATAAAAAATTTTTCCCGAAGATGGAATTTTGGAAAATAGAATATTTGAACCAATCCAGCCAGCCCTTCTGGCACTTTCCGCTAAAGCTTTTCTTTTTTCGATTATTTCTGGAACAAAAAAATATTTTGGGACAACAAAAAAATCATTTACTGAAAGTGCTGGCAAATACCCCATAAAGAAGAAGTGTGGTTTTTGCTTTGAATTTAATCGTTCAATCATCTTTGAATATGCGCCAGCGGAAACCTTTTTCCCAATTTTCCCTTTTTTAGATTTTAACTCAAAATCTTCCACACACTTAGAACAATAGAAATCGGCAACCGGCTTATTATTTGCATAACTTTTTATTCCATCCCCACAATTTGGACAAAAAATTTCCTTCTGCACCCAAGACTCAGTTAAAATCCTAGCGATTTGAGATTGATTGGTATATTTTAGAGACAACCGCTTATCTAATAATAATTCCATCTTTAAATACTGAATTTAATTGCAAATTACATAATGCAAATATTCGGTGGTTTTATTCGCAGTATATTCTCTATTTTTGTCTTTGTCAGCCTTAAATCTACCATAATCTTTCGTGAAAAAACCATATTTTCCTCGCAAGCCCATTATTTCCCTAACATCCTGCGGCGACATAAGTCCTTCATTGTTATAACTCAAGAATATGTATCTTGCTTTGATGCCTAAAATCAAATCCTTGAAAGATTCCTTCACCTCGACCCTAGAACAATATGATGATTTTTGTTTTGAATATTCTCGCAAACCAGTCTTACCCTTCAATTTCGGATTATCATATCTTGCAATGGTTTCCAATAAATGATAATTAGAGGCATACTGCCGCTGGTTATACGGAGGATCTAAATAAACAATATCGCCTTCAATTTTTTTGGTCAGACTATTTACATCCTCGTTATAAACCTTATGTTCTTGATCATTAATAATAAGCTTAGCTGGCTTCAGAACCATAATATTTTGAGCTGATTTTTTCAAGTGCTTCAAAAATGCTCCATAAACTGATGCGGTATTCGCATATTTATCAATTGATTCAATCAAGCTAGCCAGAAGAAAAAAATACTCGTTTTCATCTATTATTTTTTTTTCTCTCCATTTTTCAATTTTTTTTCTAATAGCATCACATCTCATTCCATTCTCATCCGAAAAATATTGCCTTTGTATTTCTTTATTTTTAGTTCCACCAACGCAATAATTTTTATAAATAAATCCCTCAGTTCCTTTCAAATTAGACAGATATGCACAAACAAATTCTTTTTTGCTTTTCGCCTCAATTTTTTTAAGCTCCGGCAAAATCTCTTCTAATTTTTTAAATTTAAATTCCTTATGATTTGCAATATAATGCCTATTTAAAACGTAGCTATAATATTGAATATCATTAGCAATAATCTTATATCCCTTCTTCTTAAAATATGATCCGACTGCGCCTGTGCCCGCAAATAAATCACAAAAAACATGATTGTCTTTTCCTACAACTTTTTCGATGGATTCTTCCAAAAATTCCAACAATGATAATTTACTTCCTATATAATTCATAATTTACTTCACTATAAACATGACTTTTGCATGTGCTAAATACTGCTTACTGCCATATTTAAAATTTATAGCATCTAAATCAATTTTTTGATTAAAAAAATTATTTATTTTAGATTTAATCAAATTATAATCCCTCTTGATCTTCCAACTCTCCTCGGGTTTATTTTTATCATAAATGAGCACGAACAAGCGATTATCATCCCCAAATCTTTGAGCACCCTGCAATTCATACATATATCTACAGACTATCTTGGGATTATTTATGGCATAGTCGATATCATAACCAGTCTTAAACCATTCTTTTGGCAAATTGGTTACCTTAATATCCACGGGTTGTTCATTCCAAATAATATCAACTCCTTTTACTTTCTTGATTATTGGTATAATATTTTTATTCTCATTGATAAGATCCTCCAGAAATACTGTGCTCCAATGATTATACCAGCTAGAGAGTGCATAAGATTCTATACTTTGATAAAGACCTGCGCGAATTGCCTTTACAACCTCGTTATATTTATAAAATTTTCTAACATAATTACTTTGGATATGACTATCGACATCACCTTGTACCATACCCCAGATATGTGCATCAACTTTGCCAAGCTCTTTCACAATCTCCTGATGTGTTGCTCCAGTTAACCGCATCTCACTATTCCTTATTTCTATATATAAATTTCTTATAAAAGAATTTATATTTTCAGTTGAAATTACATTTTTATCAAAATTATCCAAAATACAAGCAATGGTCTCCGTTACGCTTGAATGAAATTTTATATTGTAAGCCTGACAAAATGATTTTAATTGATCCTTTTTCAACGACTTAAGCTTTATAAAATTTGAATCTCTTATATTTACAATTGTCATAATTTTATTTCTTGAAAACTAAAATATACTCGTGTTTAAATATGTAATAGTCACTTGATAATGCTCGGTACCTCCAAATCGCCTCTTTGTTTTGTTTCGCGCGATTACCCTCCATATTTTTAATTATAACACTCTTCAAGATAAGTCCCAATTTTTGTGCCTCATTCATACAATAAAACCCCAGTGGTATCCATTGCCCTTGGGTGTATTTATCTCCGATAATAATGGCCAGATATCTACCGTCTTCCAAGACATTTATGGAATTTTTCAATACTCTGGCAAATTTATCTAGGAAGTCTTTCAGTGAAACGGCATTAGATAAGTCCTCTTTCTTGTCGCTAAATTTTATGATATTTGCGTAAGGTGGATGCAGTATTACAAATTGAACACTCTTCCTTTTATGATTCAATAAAATTCGATTAACCTCAGAAAAATCCTTTTCATTCGTACTATCGCCATTAAATAATTCACTGAAATTATTTTTCAAATCTAATTTTTCCTTTATATTATCAATAAGATTATTTTGAATATCTATCCCAATAAAATTTCTTTCCAACACTTCTGCCTCAAACGCAGTTGTCCCGCTGCCAACAAATGGATCCAAGACAATGTCATTCTTTTTTGTATATCTAAGCAAAAGCTGGCGCGGTATTTGTGGAACAAAATTACCGTGATAATAGCCACTGTGTTTTCCTGATTTGTCTCTTTCCTTGATCATCCAGAGACTATCAGTCCAGACCTCTGATTCCTTCCACTTATCCAAATCAATATCATTAAATTTTGGCATTTTTTGATATTTAATTGCTTATAGTGATATCATACCACTTTTTCACAATTGCTGCCTGTGAATAACTTTATTTTTTCCAATCCTTAATTTCCACCCCACCCCTAATCTTCTTGACGGTCACCTTCTGCTTTTCCCTCCAACCAAGCTCACGCATGATTTCAATCGGCAGAGTGACGGCCAGGCTGGTCTTGCCGACTTTTGTAATTTTGCGGGTGTTTTTATCTTTTAGTTTCATATGGGTATTTTAATACATATTAAAGTAAGTATTAAATCCTGCTTCCATTTTACGCCAAAACCGGCCACAAAGCAAAAAATCGGGCTTATCCCAATTTTCTATTGATATGCCTTTCCTATGCCCGATCAACACTCCGCCCCTGCAACCATTCAGTTGCAATTTTTTCGCAAAAGCTTACTTTCCTCCCCTCTTTTCAAACTCCCCCTCCTGCAATTCTCTCCCCGACCAACGTCCGAAACGCGCGCCACAGTCCTTGCAATCTATTTCGCTCACGCCATCATAATATTCCGGGTTGTCCCAAGAATATTCCACCATAACGATGTTTTTGCTTCCGCACTTTTTGCATTTTTCATTTTCCATATTTTTATTTTATAGATAAATTAATTTTCCTTATGCGCATCATAAAAAATATCTACATAATCCTTATAAATGTAGGATTTGTTATATTTTTTATCCGCATCGCGTAAATAAAGTATTCCGAGATCGACAAATCTATCAATGAGTTTTTGCGACCCATTTATCGTGAAGCCCGTCCACTTTTTTATTGTTGCCGTATCAACGATAGGCAAAGCGAAAAGTTTTGGCAACACCTTAATCGCACTCCTTGAAGATCTTTTATCCATGCCTTGAATTTTCAATATGTCCCGCTCTCTTAGCTTGGTAATTTTGTGTATTGTCTCTATTGCTTCCTCTGCAATTTCAGATACGCCCGATAAAAAGAATTGTACCCATTCATTCACTTCGCCATTACTATAACCATGCAGTCGATTGTAATAGACCTGCTGATGTTTTTTAAAATAAGCAGAAAGAAACAGTACCGGCTTTTCAAGCAATCCTACTTCTCGAAGATATAGCGTCGTCAACATCCTGCCCGTCCTTCCATTGCCATCCCGGAATGGATGGACAGTTTCAAATTGAGCATGCAATAAAGCCGCTTTCGTGAGCGAAAGAAGATTGTCATCCGTATGGGCAAAATTTTCCCAATCACCTATTGTTCGCAAAATTTCATGCGGAGGCGGCGGAACAAATTTTGCATCGCGAGGGCTTGTGCCATTGATCCAATTTTGATCATGACGAAATTCACCAGGATACGGATTCTGAGTATGTCTTGCGCCCTCCATCAAATCTTTATGGAGTTTTTTTATCAGACGAATACTGATTGGTATTTTTTTAAGAGAATCAATTCCATTATTCAGCGCTTTTATGTAATGGATGATGTCATCCACATCTTCGGGAAGATCAGTAGCAATCTCTGCCTTCGCTTCAAGTGCATCAATCATCGTTGCTCCAGTTCCTTCGATCTGACTTGAAGAAGACGCGTCTTTCAATATATACATGAAAATGAAAAAATCTACATCGGGCAATAATTGCGTAATGCCGTCCAACTTACTCACTAAATGCTGGGTTTGCGCGTCTTGTTTTATCAAGTTTTCTGAAAATCCAAAACCTCCTTTCGGCGGGAAAGGATATGGAATAAAGGCCTTATATGTGCCCCATTGCTTATTTTGTTGTTGAATAAAATTTCCTAATTCCATTATTTTGCAAGTTAGTTAGTATTCCAGGCTATAATTATAACTATCTTAGCACTTAGTTAGTTTTTGCGCAAGCAAAGTTAACTATCTTTTAATTTTTAGTGAATATTGGTTAAAAAACAAGCCCCATTCACTAATTCTTATAGCACATTTTGAGTTTTTAGGCTCAAAAAGGCACTTTTTTCCACAATCACATGATCCAGCACTTCGATACCCATTTATTTTGACACCGTTTTAAATTACTCCTTATTTTTTATGTAATTAAATATTTACCTCGTCGCTATGATGCCAAACGCGACGATCAGGAACACCACCAGCCAGGCCAAAGTGAAGCCGAAAAGTTGGAGCGCCTCTTTCTTTTTGCCGTCCAGGTACAGCATTGAGGGGTTTCCCCTTGCTATTTCTTGTTTTTCTTTTTTAGGACTAAAAAGTTCTTTTTCCTTGCGATTCGTTTACCTGTCCTTCCTTCAATGTCTTTCCTGGTCCGGCCAGCCACTTCTCCGCCCTCTTTGGCATCACCCTTCAATCTTTCGAAGCCTTTCGAATCCCTGTCTTTGTGGATCCGGGTTGTGGTCGCTTCACCGAGCATGGTCAGGATGAGCTCCAGGTCATCCATATGGTCGCGCAGATTCTCGCGCTTGAGCCCTTTAAATTTTTTGTACTCTTCCGCTGACATCTCAAAAGTTCCATATAATATCTCATTGGTAAGAATCGCATATTCGATCCCTTCTTTCGCTCCGCGATTCTTCCATTCACTGGTCAAAGTTTCGCGCACTTCGATGCCACGCATCCGTTTTTCGATCCAGCCTTCCGGATAGCCCTTAGCGCGATAAATTTTCCGGGCGCGATTAGCGGCCAGTTCCGGATCTTCAATTTCTTTGATACGCTCATGACCGACTTTGGCCAGCCAGCGCTTGAAAGGCTCGGCTTTCTGAGATGGGATCGATTGGATGATGCGCAAAATAGTTTCCGTATCAGCCATATCCGTTTCCCTACTTTTGCCATCTTCAGCGATAATTTTCAACTGTACGATTTTTTCGTACACTTCACTTCCCTCGTTTTTTAACTTGCTCTTTAGATCCGACCAATAACGACGAGGAATCGTGCTTCCGGTTAAAACCTCGACGACATCCACCACTGAGAACCACCATTCATCTTTATGCCAAACCCGCCGCACTTTCCTACCCTCGAAAAGGGCTATTTTTGCGTTTTCTTTTTTTATTTTTTTCATAATTATCCAGACTTATTAATTATAGTGATATCATATCACTTTAATACTTCTGGTCAATCCTCGCTACTGTGGATAACTTATATATTTTACCTCTTCAAAAGTTTTTTCTTCTCGCTTTTCAGTTCTTTGATATGCTTTTCCGACTGCAGATTTTCCGGCATTGTTCCTCCGATGTCTTTGATTGTCTGGCGCACTTTTCCGCTGTATCCGGCATCATTGAATGATCCAAAACTGGTCACGCCAGCCTTCTTGGCGGTTTTGAAAAGTTTTTTGTTGTGTTCCGTGACTTGCCCGCGGATAAACAGTCTTTTGTCGGTTTCAGACAATTGCTCGAAAATTTCATGCTTCCTGGTCTGAATGGCGAAATAGGTCTGCGCCATAGCGATCTCCTGTTTTTTCGGATCGCCATTCTGTGCGATCAGATAGCAAGCGTAGCGATCCAGCTTCCAGTCCCGCACCTTGCGCACCGTATTTGAGCCAATGTCGACCATTTTACTGAATACAGTAAAATGGTTATCCACAGCCTGACCGCTGTGGAAATTTTATTTACCTAGTCGCTATGATACCAAACGCGACGATCAGGAACACCACCAGCCAGGCTAAAGTGCAGCCGAAAAATTGGAGCGCCTCTTTCTTTTTGCCGTCAAGATAGAGCATCAGAGGTTTTCCTAAAATCAAAGCGCCGGAAACTGAAGCGGAAATGACCAAAAGCAAAAGGAAAGCGATCGGAGCGACGATGGCGGGATCCGGCTTGTCACCGAACAGTTTCCCGACGGTGAACAAGAGGAGCGCGACCAGGGAGATATAGATCCCCTCGCCCAGGGCGAAAAGGAAAGCTTGTCGGATGATTTTTTTCGGCATAGTTTTTTTATAGTAAGTATTAAATCCTGCTTCCATTTTACGCCCAAAACAAGAGCTTGGCAAAATAAAAGCCTGGTTGTTTCCAACCAGGCCAGTCCCTCCATCGTTATGGTTTTTATTTATCCCGCCATGCTTCAATACCGATAATCGAGATGCCCGGAAGCCGCATGCCTATGATTATAAGCAGCAGTCCGCCATGCAAAGCGGGGGCTCTGAAAAATCCGTTCGATATGTCAGCTTGGCAAATCAAGCAGGCGCCGGACACGAACGCGAAAAAACTTAGGATTCCCGGGCAGATGTGGACTTTTGTCGCGTATATCCTGTCCACTTGTTTCTTGGTCAAGCGTTTCCGATCCTCCTCATGTTTTCCGGAATCCAGAAAGGCTTTCATTGTGAAGAGGCCGATCTTCAAGAAGATTCCCATAAGCAGGATAGCGATCGAGATTATGAAATACCATGACAACAAGAATATCGTAGCTGAATCCCAAGCCATTTCAAGCATCCCGCTTTTGAAGAATTCATGGCTACCAATTATGCCAGCCAAGACCAGCACAAAAACATACAACCAATTCAACGGATTCATGCCTCACCTCCTATACGTTTATTTGAAAAGAAAGAACCGGATTGACGAAGCCAAGTTGACGAACTTGTTTCAAAACATCATAGCACGGCTTGGGATAAAGTCAATGTCCGACCCGAATTTATTTAAGCTTGTTTTTCCACAATCCGCGCAGGGAAAAGAAAAAAGCCGTGGCGGTGAGGGCGCCGAGGGTGTCGGCCAGCATGTCTTTTTGAGCGTCCCAGATGTCGCCCTGGCTGCCGAGGTAGGCGATGCCCGCTTCCGGGTTGGCTAGTATCGCAAAAATCCATTCAATGAGTTCGTAGCCCATCGCGACGGTAGCGATCGCGAATACCGGATAGGTGAACAGCAGGAATTTGTTGGCCACCATTTTTTTGCTCCAGAGCCATTCCGCGATCGCGAAGGCATAGAACCCCACCGAGAAATGCGCCAGGCGGTCGAAGTGGTTGCGCGAAAATCCGAAAAAGTCCGTCACCCAACCAAACGGCACCAAAGCGAAAGTCCAATGTCCGCCGATGGTGTGGAGATAAATCAATACGAACATGAGCGCATAGGCCGCCTTGGAAAAACGGATCTTGGCCCGGTACAATCCGAGGATAACTCCCACGATGATCACCACCGTGATGTTTTCCACAAACCAGGTCATCCGGTCGAAGGGAGCGATCGCCAAAACCAAAAATTCCAAAACATAAATCCCCACGAGCCACCCTAAAAATTTGGACGGATCTTTTCGCATAAAATTTGTTTTTATATGTTATCTTTTTTTTAATTTTACGCCCAAAGCCGACCTTTGGCAAAAACAAAAACGGCCCCGTTGACGGAGCCGTTTTCTATCGTAAAGATTGGTTTTATTATTTCTTCTTGCCGCTGATGATTTCTTCCGCCACGTTCTTCGGCACTTCGGCATAGTGGTCGAATTCCATCGAGTAGTTGGCGCGGCCCTGGGTCATCGAACGCAATTGGGTCGCGTAGCCGAACATCGAAGACAACGGGACTTCCGCGTCGATAATCTTGACGCTTGAAGCGCCGGTTCCCCGGTCGTTCATCTCGCGGATGATTCCCCGCTTGGAGTTCAAATCGCCCACCACGTCGCCCATGAAGTTTTCCGGAGTGGTCACGATAACTTTCATAATCGGTTCCAGGATGATCGGAGTCGCCCGACGGGCTGCTTCCTTGAAAGCCATCGATCCAGCGATACGGAAAGCCGCTTCGGAGGAGTCGACATCATGGAAAGATCCGTCGTACACGGTCGCCTTGATATCCACCATCGGATAGCCGGCCAACACGCCGTTGTCCATCGCATCCTTGGCACCTTTTTCAATCGGCGGGATGAATTCTTGCGGAATGGCACCACCCTTGATTTCAGTGACGAACTCAAAGCCTTTACCAGCCTCTTGCGGTTCCAATTTGAGCCAACAATGGCCATATTGTCCGCGTCCTCCGGATTGCTTGATATATTTTCCTTCAGCTTGCGCGCTGGCTTTGATGGTTTCCCGATAAGCCACTTGCGGTTGTCCGATATTAGCTTCCACTTTGAATTCGCGCTTCATCCGGTCCACGATGATATCCAAATGCAATTCGCCCATTCCGGCGATGATCGTCTGGCCGGTTTCTTCGTCGGTCCTGACTTTGAAAGTCGGATCTTCTTCCGCCAATTTGCGAAGGGCGAAGCCCATTTTTTCCTGGTCAGCTTTCGTTTTCGGCTCAATCGCGATATGGATGACCGGATCCGGGAAAGTGATGGATTCCAAAAGCACCGGATGCGCTTCGTCACACAGAGTGTCGCCGGTCGTCGTGTTTTTCATACCCACCAACGCGCCGATGCCTCCCGCTTGCAATTCTTCGATTTCCTCACGATGATTGGAATGCATCCGCAAAATCCGTCCGATCCTTTCTTTTTCCCCTTTAGTAGAATTCAAAACATAGGAACCGGCTTTGACCGTTCCGGAATACACCCGGAAGAAAGTCAATTGCCCGACGAACGGATCGGTCGCTACTTTGAAAGCCAAAGCGGCGAACGGCGCGTCGTCTTGAGGCAAGACTGGCACTTCCTTGGTCAAATCGTTGAGTTCCGTTCCTTTGATCGCTGGCACGTCGATCGGGCTCGGCAGATAATCCACCACCGCATCCAGCACCAGTTGCACGCCCTTATTTCTGAGAGCGGTTCCGGTCAGTACCGGATAGATCTTATTGGCCACGACTTCCCGCCGCAAAGCGTCTTTCAATTCTTGTTCGGAAATCTCTTGGCCGCTTAAATATTTTTCCGTCAAAGCCTCGTCGTTTTCCACGATTTTTTCCACCATTTTTTCCCGCCATTCTTTGGCTTTGTCCAAAAGCTCGGCCGGGATTTCACCTTCGACCACCTTCTCGCCCATTTGCCCTTCGAAAGTGTAGGCTTTCATATTCATCAGGTTGGCCACGCCAGCGAAATCCCCACGTTCTCCGATCGGGATCTGGATCGCCACGGCGTTCGGCGTCAAGCGCTCGCCGATCGTGTTAAAAGAATAATAGAAATCAGCCCCTTCTTTGTCGATCTTATTGATGAAACAGATGCGCGGCACGTCATATTTGTCCGCCTGGCGCCACACCGTTTCCGATTGCGGCTCCACGCCTTCCTTGCCGTCGAACACCACTACGCCGCCGTCCAGGACGCGCAAAGAACGCTCCACCTCCACGGTGAAGTCCACATGGCCCGGAGTGTCGATGATGTTGATCTGGTAGTCCTTCCAATAGCAAGTCGTCGCTGCCGAAGTGATGGTGATGCCGCGTTCCCGCTCCTGCTCCATCCAGTCCATCGTAGCGGCGCCTTCATGCACTTCTCCGATTTTATGGGTGATTCCGGTATAGAAAAGCACCCGCTCAGTGGTGGTCGTCTTGCCGGCATCGATGTGGGCGATGATCCCGATATTCCTTAGGTGGTCCATTGCGTATTGTCTTGCCATTTGATTTTTAATTTAAACAGACCGATAGGTCTTATAGGTCTTATGATTATCTTTTTTAATGCTACGCGAAATGCGCGAAAGCCTTGTTGGCATCCGCCATCCGGTGGACGTCTTCCCTTTTCTTCATAGCCGCTCCGATCTTATTGGAAGCGTCAATGAATTCATCAGCCAGTTTTTCCGCCATCGATTTGCCTTTTTTCGAGCTGGCCGCCTTATTGATCCATCTCATCGCCAAAGTCGTCCTTCTCTCTCCGGAAACCGGGACCGGCACCTGGTAGTTGGCGCCTCCGACTCTTCTTGATTTCAATTCGACTAGAGGTGAAACGTTCTTGATAGCCTGTTCGAAAGTGTTAAGTCCGCCTTTTTTGGTCCGCTCGTGGATGATATCAAATGAATCATACATGATCCGCTCCGATGTGGTCCGCTTGCCTTCTTTCATGATGTAGCCGACGAACTTTCCGATCAGCAAGTTCCCGAACTTGGCGTCCGGTTTTATATTCTTCTTAAAAATCCTTTTTCTTCTTGGCATTTTATTAAATATGACCGATAAGTCCTATATGACCTATGGTCTTAGGGATTAATTTCTTATTCTTTAGCTTTAGCGACCTTCGCGCCATATTTGCTGCGCCCTTGTTTGCGATTGGCTACGCCGGCTGAATCCAGCACCCCGCGGACGATGTGGTAACGCACGCCCGGAAGATCTTTCACCCGGCCGCCGCGGATCATCACGATGGAGTGTTCTTGCAAATTATGCCCGATGCCGGGGATATAGGCGGTCACTTCCATTCCATTGGTCAATTTCACCCTGGCGATTTTCCGCAAGGCCGAGTTCGGTTTTTTCGGAGTAGTGGTGCTGACCTTGAGACAGACCCCGCGCTTGAAAGGACTGACAGTTTCGATAGGCTTATTTTTCAGCGTGTTGAAAACATTCCTAAAAGCAGGAGATTTGGTCTTCTTCACATTAGACTTTCTGACTTTTCGCTTCAATTGATTGATTGTTGGCATTTTGTCTTTCAAGACCAAGATAGCAGAACGTCTAGCTTAGGCCTCTGATTTTTAAATTTAATAAAAAACCGCTAGGATGACTAGCAAAATAATCATAAAGGATATCGCGTTTTATGTCAATACTGGCCGGTCACACCGTTATCCCCAAAAACAGCCCCAGCATGAGATCCAAAAATACTCCCAGCGGAGCCGAAAAGAAAATGATGAAAAACAGCAGGAAGATGAAGCCGAATTGCTCAAGCATCGCCATCGTCTCAATTTTTACGGGCAGAATCGCAAACAGGAGTTTGGAGCCGTCCAATGGCGGGATGGGAATCAGGTTGAAGAAAGCCAGCAAGACGTTCCAAAAGATGACCACCACGCACAGTTCGAAAAAAATCGAACCGGTCGAACCGGCGATTACGGCGGAAATATCGGACCAATTGTTGAAATTCATAATGATATCCGTCTTGACCGCCGCCGGGATATCGATCAGCCTGGCTGCGATAGCGAAGATCGTCGCCAACAGGATGTTGGAACCGGGACCCGCCAAAGCCACCAAAGCCGGTCCCCATTTCTGATCGGTAAGATTGTATGGATTATACGGCACCGGTTTGGCCCAGCCGAAAGCGAAACGGAAATTGGAAACCAAAAGCATCAGCAGGGGCGCCACGACCGATCCTATCGGATCGATGTGCTTGAAAGGATTGAGGTTCAACCGGCCGGCATATTTGGCGGTCGTGTCCCCTAGCCACAAAGCCATCACGCCATGCGCCACCTCATGGATGATCACCGCGTACAAAAGGATGATGACGTAGAACGCTATAAGGACGATTTCATTTAACATATTGGGGACTTTACAAGTTAGCATCTATATGATACTCTAAATTCTGTCAGTAATCAACCTATAAATGTGTGGAGCGTAGGACGTGGAACGCCGATCTTAACGGATATGCGTTATGCGATATGCGATATGCGAACTATATATCATGAGTAGAGTATGTGAACTTTGCGAGCGCGGCGCAGGAAGCGGCAACAAAAGGAGCCATTCCAATATCGCGACCCTGCGGAAATTCGGTATCAACCTGCAAACGAAGAAAGTTGACGGCGAAAGGATGAAGGTCTGCACCCGTTGCATCAAGACTTTGTCAAAAACGAAATAACAGACTCCGGTCTATCTTTTTCCGGACCATGGAATCCCTCTCCCAGCGAGAGGGATTTTTGTCTGTTTTTTCCGCTAAAAAAACAACGGCTTATCCTTATCCAGCCGGATATTATCTGACACAAGTTCCCTGGAAAAGCGCGACGTCGTCCGGCGTAATGTCCGCACTTTGATTGACCAGTTTCGGATACATTATGGCTGACTGGTTCTGGGCATGCTCCAATCCCAGCGCGTGACCCATTTCGTGGATCAGCACGGCCAAAAGATCCTTGTCATCCGCAAATTGGAAGATATCGATCGACTCCGAACCATTGTCATTCGTATAGAGGCCGGTCTCGAATTCTCCCCGCTCCGTTTGGGTTTCGTTATAATCCGCCACTTTCTCATTGGTCATATCCGCGATTTGTTCCACATTGCCCACCAAAGCATTGATTTTAGCCACCAGTGTATTCACTTCCTGGCGCCTTTTTTCCAGGCTGACATAGGAAGCTTTCAGACTGCTCTCCTGGGCTTTAATAGCCGCGTAGTGCCTATCCAATTCCTTTTTCTGATCGGTAAGTTCTTCATAGTCGCTGCCGGTCGCTCCGCCCCGGCTATTCCAATAATCGACGCTTCGTTCATAATCTTCCAATTCCTTCTGATAGCTATCGACATCCTCGTTATAGGCCTTCTGTTTTTTTTCATATGCGGCCGAATCGGAAGCGAAGGAATTTTTTCTCTGTTCCAGCTGGGCCGTCAGCGCGTTATAGTTATCCAAAGATTGGCCGGCCGCCTGCTTGCCGGATTCGATATCCACTCCGATGGTTTTCAAATTCTCAGTCGTCATCTGCCGGCCATCATATGCCAGATTGATCTTCACGCGCCCGTCCGTTTCCATCCGCAAAACATCGCGCCCCAAGGCGTTTTCCCATTTCCGTTCCGCCTCTTGCACCATAGCCGCGAATTTTTCTTGGGACATATTGAATCGCGGATCGACCGCGCCGATGGCGTAGGTCACCGGGATATCGCACTTATACTGGGAAAGAGGATTGTTCTTCGCCACCCAAGCCCGGTTGCGCGCGACAAAAACTCCGATGGAAACCAGCAGGATGGTTATGAGGATGATTTTTCGGATTATTCCGCGCATACCACCATCATACTATATCCGGGGAAAATAAACAGTGCCCCCTATCTTATTTCCGGCTGGCTACGATGAAAGTCGTGAAGTTGAATTTCAAATCCTGCACCCCCTCCTCCAAAATATCCAATCCATAGATCTGCGCGCAGCCCTTGGAAGCGATGACCGCCGTCGAAACCGGGAATTTCCCCTCGCTCAAATCCTTGGCAGCCGAAGCCGTATCGGAATATTCTTCCAGCTCGACATCCGCCCACTTGCGCTTGAGATACATCCGGCATTGGCGCAAAGCTTGCTGGTGTGAGGTGATTTTTTTTATCCCGCTGGCATTGGCCCCTTTCTTGCCCAAGAGACAATGTTTGATATCGATCTCGAACATCTTTTCGATCCGGAAATTATGTTCCGCCATCGCATAGACCGCTTCGATCACGATGCCTCCGTTGGAATTCTCAATCGGAAAAACGCCTTGATCGATTTTGCCCGCTTCCAAATTACTCAGGACGCCTTCGACGCTGGTCAGATATTCAATCCGGAAACCGTCGATGCCGTTTTTTTGGCAATAATATTTAGCGGCTTCTTCGGAAAAACTGCCGACCTGTCCGGATACGCCGATTATCAATTCCTCCGTTTTATTGTCTTGGACCATATTATTTTTCAATCTTATATGATTGGTTAAAAATTATCTTATAGAAACTTCGGATGAATTTTCCATCCAATCCGCTGTTTTTCATTTTTTCCGCTATGATTTCTTTTTCGCGTCCGGCGTTCCTGACCGGCAGATTATTGCGCGTTTTGTATTTTCCGACTTTTTCCACCACCGCGAACCGCTCTTCCAGCAATTTGAAAATCCGGGCGTCGATTCCGTCTATTTTAGCACGGAGTTTCACCAAATCCTTGTCCGCTCCTATTTTTTTATTTGACATAACTTAGCCATTTTTTATATTTTTTATTTTCTCCGCGGATTATCTTGGCATAATTTTCCCGGATTTCCCTAGTCGCAATCCCCTCGCCGCCCGCGCCGAAAATATACTTGTCAATTTTCCCGATGGCGTTTATCTCCGCCGCCGTCCCGACGAAAAAAGCTTCGTCGAAACTTTTCAAATCCTTCGGCCGGATTTTCTTTTCAATCGTTTTATATCCGAAATCTCCAGCTATTTCCATCACGCTGCCGCGCGTCAAACCAGGCAGGATCGTTCCGGCTTCCGGCGTGTATAATTTTTTGCCTTTCACGAAAAAAATATTTTCTCCCGGGCCTTCCGCGATGTTGCCCCGCCAGTCCAGCAGCAAAGCCTCGTCAAAGCCGGCTTTTTTCGCCTCCAAGGAAGCCACGATCGAATTGGCATAGTGCCCGGAAATTTTGGCGGTCATCACGCTGGAACCCGGGTGGATGCGCGCGAAAGACGAAATCTTGACCGACACGCTTTCTTTTTCCAAATATTTGCCCCACGGCCAAGCCGCTATGGCCAACTGGACCGGCGCGCCCGCCGGATCAAGGCCCATCTTTTCGCCATAAAAAAAGATCGGACGGATATAGCCCGCTTGCAATTTATTTTTTTTGATCAATTCCAAAACCGCCTGCGCCGCCTGTTTTTTCGTGAAAGCCGTTGCCATCCCCATCGTTCCGGCCGAATGGAATAGCCGGTCGATATGTTCTTTCAAGCGGAAAACTGCCGGACCGTTTTTGGTCGCGTAACACCGGATGCCCTCAAAGACCGCCGAGCCGTAGTGCAAGCTGTGATTCAAAACGTGGATCCGCGCCTTCGCAAAAGGCGTGAATTTCCCATCTATCCAAATATATTCCACCTTGTTTGCCATATCATTATGGGAACTTGCGTGTTTGTTTTTGAAATTACTTACAGCCGGTTTTATTTAGGAATCAAAAATTTAAGTAAAAAGGGCGCATCACACTTAAATTCCGCAGGGTAGCTATAGGAATTTCAAAAACAAACACGCAGGTTCTGTTTATAAAAACCGTTATTTTTTAACTTTTCCATTATAGGCTCCAAAAAAAATTCGTGCAAATTAAATAGAGGGGCCGAACGATGTTCGAACCCCTCTTTTGTTTTATGTCCACAGTGATCAGGAAAGGTAGCTAGGAATCACCAGAAAATCCGGCATCTCCTCATACACACCCTCCCGCGTAACCACCAAGCTCTTACAGCCGATGGTTTCAGTTCCGATAAAATTGCGCCGGGCGATCTGCTTTTCACACAGATCATCTAGATTGAGTGGCCGCTCGCTTCTTATTAAGACCTTGTCACCATCTTCCTGGGTGGCAATGATAACTTGTCGCGTGGACAATCTCCAAGCCACCTGGCGCCAATGGTCAAACTCCTGTTTGAGTTTTAACGGTTTTTTGTCCAGGAGATACCTTCTCTCCTGTTCCTCCGACACCATCAAAGGCGCTTCGTCCGAAATACCACAAATCATTCCGTTCATATCCCCTCCTCAAACAGAATAGGCCTGCATCTCAAATGCATATCTGCTCATTTCTTTCTCTTTTTTGGGGGGTAGTTCTTTCTGGCTAGCTACCCATTTTCCCCAATCCTCACATGAAGCACTATCTTTGCATCTTATGCCCTTCAGGCTTTCGTTGCATCCATCACATGGACGCAACAGAGGCAAAAACACTATTCCTCCATCTCCACACATAAGCACTCCTTCTCTTTTTTTGATTAATGTTTCTTGTTGAGCCAGGAATAATCGCAAATTTTATAAATTTCCAACCACGCCTAGAGCAACAAATAATTTTTTAATGAACAAAAAATCCGGCTTTCCGCCGGGTTGTTATTTCGATATCTTCTGATTGGTTGGTTAACTCGAAATTTTACCCGGCGCAAAACGACCCATAATAATGAGTTCCACGCAGAGATAAAATTTTTGTAATGAGTTCTCCATTCCGTTATTATATTCCAAGCCGGAACCTCTGTCAAATCAACCTTGTGGATAACTCAAAAGGCCGGAAATTTCCGGCCTTTTGAAAAAAGATATCCTATTTTTTCACCCTATTCCAGGATCCCATCCAGGTTGACATCGTACAAAATCGCTTCTTGCGCCAATCGGTATTTTATAATCTCGCTTTCATCGAACCAGATCTTGATTTCCCGGGCGGCTTCTTCCGGTTTGTCGGAACAATGGATCAGATTGCGCACCGCGCGCTCATCAATTCCGGCCATATCGTAGGAGTCAATCGTCAAATCGCCCCGGATAGTCCCGATATCCGCCGTCAACGGCTCGGTTCCGCCCACGATTTTCGTGACTATGCCCACGGCCTGGTTGCCTTCGATCACCGCCGCCAACACCGGTCCGGCCGTCATAAAATTCACCAGCTGCTGGATGATGTCCTTGCCATATTCGATCGCTTCCTTGTTAACCGGCAAACCGTTCTCCTGCCGGCCTTTGACGATCCTTTCCCCTTTCGATTGGAACCACGCGTCATCTTTGTTATAGTGGGCCCAGCATTGCTCGGCTTTCGGCACCAGCATCTTCATCGCCGTGAATTTCAAACCGGTCCTTTCGATGCGGGAAACGATTTCCCCCATCAGACTCCTTTGGATCGCGTCCGGTTTCAGGATTATGAATGTCCTTTCTTTTTTTGGATGATTGTCCATAACTTTTACAAAATATTTAATGTTTATCTAAAGTCAAGATTATCATATGCGATATGAAATGGCAATAATAACCGAAGTTTCACCCATATCAACAGCTGGGGACTAATCCAGGGTCATTTGGCATCGGACATCCGGGCTCAGGCATTCATAAACGATATCGCCTTTTTCGTCCGTCCGGAAAATATTTATTCTGCGTTCCCTCAGCCTGTCCAAGGCTTCCGGCGCGGGATGCCCGAAACGGTTGTTCCGGCCGACGGAAATTATGGCATCATCCGGACGCACCTTGTCCAGGAATTCTTCCGTCGTGGAATATTTGGAACCGTGATGCGCGACTTTCAAAACCCGAGCTGGCAAATCGGCGTTTTTTTGCAGCAGTTTTTTCTCTTCCGCATCCGGCAAGTCGCCGGTGAGCAAGAAAGAACTTTGGCCGAAAACCAATTTGGACACCACGCTGTAGCTGTTGGTGTCCTTGGCCGTGCCGGTCGGCACCGGTCCGGCCGGACTGAGGATTTCCATCCCGGCCTGGTCTAATTTTATTTTCAAGCCCGCCAGCGCGTCAATTTTTTGGATCTGTTTTTGTGCGATCAGTCCTTCGTAATTTTTATACAATTGCGACTCGCTTTGTTCCGTCCCCTCTATCAAAGCGTCGATCTTATAATTTTTCATCACTTCCAGCAAACCCTCGATATGGTCCTGATCCGGATGGGTCGCGACCACCATTTCAATTTCCCGATCCCAAAAAGGAACGTAGCGCCCTAATTTTTCCATCAGCACCTGGCCGTTTGGTCCGCCGTCGATCAGGATCTGATTTGAACCTTGCGAGATCAAAATCGCGTCGCCCTGCCCCACATCCAAAAAAACGATTCTCAATTCCTGGTTTTTCCCAGAGCGGATAATCCCCGCCAAAATCAGACTGATCGTCGCCAAGGCGAATATTGAAATATATACTATCTTCCTATGCCTCATTGCTATATCTTAACAAACAAAAGACGATCGATACAACGCTTGTTTTTCTTTATAGAAAAACATACGGTTCGCCATTTTCTTTGGCGGCAAAGAAAGTGGCAAAAAGAAACCGCCGACACCGGCTCGTGCTGTCTAAATTCCTAGCTTGGCCGCTAAAATTATCAAAGATTACCTTCTGGCTATCCTTCTTGATAATTTCTTAACGCTCCCGCGCTGGAATTTAGAAACGCACTGCGCCAAGGTGCGGATTTGTTTTTTTAGCGCCAAAACTATTCCCGCACTAGCGGAATACCAAGCTACAAATTGAAATTGTGAGCGTTAAGAAATTTTTAGGTCCGCCGCGGGGCAACCAAAAATTTTAGCGAGCAAGTTGAAAATTTGTCTTGGTATTCCGCCGTGCGGCCTTTTTCTTTTTTGCCACTTTTCTTTTGGGAAAAGAAAAATGGCGTGGTGAAATTTTCCATTAGGAAAATTTAGCGGTGTTAAAATGGCACTTCCTTATTTTTTTCTGAAACGCTTTCCATTAAAAAATCCGGATCATTGCGCGCCAGCCTAGCTCGCTTTGAAAAAAACACAAGCCCTGTCAAAAGCGCATACCATCCCACCGCCCAAACCCAGGAAAAACCGGAAACTTCCACCGAAGCAGATTCCAAGCCGGCCAAAAACCCGACGACGGCCGTTTCATATTTTAGCGGCAAAAACGTCAGCCAGGCCAAAACCGTCGCCAGGGGCGGAAAAACGAAGGACGCGGCTACCATCAAAAATCCCAGAAACATCGTCAACGGGATGATTGGCAAAACCAGCACATTGGCCAACGGCGAAATCACCGACAATTGCCGGAAGTCCGCGAGGATGACCGGCAACACGAAAATTTGCGCGCTCAAAGTCAGGAACAAAATCTCATTGAAAAACGAAATGCCGTTTTGTTTGATGGAATATTTTTCGATCAAAGGATAAAAATAGACGATGCCAAGGGTCGCCAGGAAAGACAATTGGAAACCCACGTCCCAGCGCAGAAGCAACGGATTCCACAGCAACATTGCGCCCGCCGCGAACAGGATCGAGTTCCAGGCGTTGGCCAAACGGCCGTTTTTCATCGCCCACAAAATGAGCGAGCCCATCACGCCCGCCCGTACCGCGCTGGCCGGAAAGCCGGCCATCACCACGAACAGGAAAATTCCCGCAATCGCGAACCAAAAAGCCTGTTTGCGCCACAGTCCCAAAAAAATTCCCAAGAGCATCAGATATTCCGCCACGATCGTCACGTTATAGCCTGATACCGCCACGATATGGGTGAGTCCGGTTTTGGAAAAATCTTCCTGCACGCTTTCCGATAATTTTTCATCCCCGCCCAGAAGCAACCCAATCAACAATCCGGATTGGGGCGCCGGCAAAAGGGCGATGATCTTTTCCTGCAATCCGTTTTTTATGTTTAAAATTCCAGCGTAGGCGCCGTTGCCCCGGTTTTTTTCCAGCAATTCTATTTTCGGGCTTTTGCATAAATAAAAAATCCCGTCCTTGGCCAGATACATCCGGTAGTCGAAACCGTCTTGATTTTCCGGGATTTCCAAAGCGCATTTTATTTCCAGCCTATCGCCGTAGCCGTAGGCCGCGTAGGCGCCGGCGGTAATCAGGAATTTTTCTCCGCCCTCAGTCTTCACGACTATTTTTTGCATCCGGTTTTTTATCCCAGGCCCCTTTACGACCAAAACTTCGCCGGAAAAATTCCTGTTTGCGGCGTCCAAACCGGGCATTTTTTCCAATCTGGCGCTTGTGATATAGGCCCCGCCCAAGAAAAATACACCCAGAGCCATCAACAGACTTGCTTTTTTATCCTTATAAAAAACCACTGCCGAAACCAGCAGCAGGATCAGGATCAAGAAAAAATAGGAACCATCCGCCCGCCGCGGATAATAAAAAGAAACGCAAAAAATCCCCCCGATAAAACCCAATGATAGCAGAGAAAATATTTTAGCTTTGTCCACTCTTTGATTATAGCAGATAAAAAAACAGCTCAGGCATCATAATAGATACCGGAGCTGCTTTGCCTTTTGCCAAGAGATCTTGGTCAAAACGGCAACTCCATCCGACTCGCGTCCAGGAAATCGACCAGTAAAACACCTTTTTGGGAAAGATATTTTTCTGCGACCGTTTCCCTTTTTGCTAGCGCATTACTACCCTTCTTGCCTTTTTTTTCCACCTTTACTGCCAGCTTTACCGCGCCCATATCTTTCATAGCCCCTCCTTCTGTTTTGAAAAACAAAAAAACCGGCCCGACAGCCGATTTCCATTATATCTTCGAAAAAATAATCAGAAAACAAGCTGCCTTATAGCCAGTCTTGTTGTTGTTGATTATTCATTTCGAAAAAACCCTTTTTCATATTTATGATTATACTCTTCCTAAAAAAACCTGTCAATATCCTTGGAAAACCCTTGTTTTATGGGCTTCATCTTATCTCGACTATCTTAGTCTTGGCCGATTTCCCGCCAATGATTTGCACGGAACTTTTGGACACGCCAAAATGTTCCGCCAAGATCTTCACCAGCATCGCGTTGGCTTCGCCATCGACCGGCGGAGCGGTCAGCCTCACTTTATATTCCCCTTCGGCGGTTTTGGTCACTTCGTTTTTAGACGAACGGGGTGAAACTTTGACATAAATACGCATGGGATTAATTTAAAATTATCTCCTGATTCCCATCTTCCCGAAATTCTTTTGGATTTTTTTCTGGATTTTTTCCAGATCGATCTTTTGCCCCTTGGTTTTCTTTTTCAAATTCGGATCCAAAATTTTCTGCTCTTCACGGTATTCCTGCAGATAATACGCCTGCGCGCCGGAAATCCATTTGGCAATTTCGTCAAAATCTCTTTCCGAGTGCAGTCCCGGCACGGCTGTCGTGCGGAATTCATAGGGTATTCGGCTATGCATTATCAGATTGACGCTCAAACGGATGCGGTCCTTGTCGACTTTCGAACCGGTTACCAAATCATAATTTTCCAAACTGCTCTTGATGTCCATCGCGATATAATCGACTAATTCTTGACTGATCAGCTTCCTTAGGACGTCCGGCCGGGTGCCGTTGGAATCCAATTTCACCAAAAAACCTTCCTTTTTTATTTTTTTAATGAATTCGACTATGTCCGGCTGAATCGTCGGTTCCCCGCCCGTGATGCAGACACCTTCCAATTTGCCTTTCCGCTTGGCTAAAAATTCAAAGAAAACTTTTTCCGATTCTTCGTTATGCGCCAAACGCAGATCCACTAATTCCGGATTATGGCAGAACGGGCAGCGGAAACTGCAACCCACCGTAAAAACCGTCGCAGCGATCTTGCCGGGATAATCGAGTAATGTCAGTTTTTGAAAACCGCCGAGAATCATAGTTTTTAATTTTAAATTTTAAGTTTTAAATTTTAATTGAAATCTAAGTGTCTAAATTTTTAAACATTTTTTTAATTTGAACTTGATTTAAAATTTAAAATTTGTAATTTAAAATTATTTTTAAATCAGGGCGACCCGATTTAAAAATCAAAGTCGCCCCGCTATCTTTTTCTTTTTTATCTAGCAACCACAAGCCACCTCGCTCACTACGAACTCCGTCCTGTCCCCGAATTCAGCCTGTTTGCCCTTGTTCCACTGGGTGACCGGACGGATATATCCGACTACGCGCGAATACACTTCAGCTTTCTGGAAATTCCTCAAAACCGGATCAGCCTGGTGGCAAGACTTGCATTTCATATAGATATCGGCGCCCACTTTATAGGGCATATATTCCTCATCGTGTTCGATTGTCCTTCCGCAATCGTGGCAGATATATTTTTCCATCTTTTTTCGTTTTTGGCCCGGCGTCTTATCGCGACTCCGGATCAAAATACATTTAGTTTTTTATTTTGTATATTGAAAAAAATTATTTTTCAACCTTGGCCGGAACCGCCTTCAGATATCCCTTTTCACTTTGTTCCGCTACGCATTTGGGACAATTGGACTGTTCGCCGTTGAGATATCCATGCACCGGACAAATACTGAAAGTCGGGGTCAGGGTGAAATACGGCAATGAATAATTCTCCGCGATCTTGCGCACCAGATTCCGGGTCGTTTCGATATCCATCACCCGTTCCCCTAAAAATCCGTGAAGCACCGTACCGCCGGTATATTTGGTCTGGATATTCTCCTGCAAATCCAGCGCTTCAAAAATATCTTCGGTGAAATAGACCGGAAGCTGGGAAGAATTGGTATAATACGGTTCAGCGCCTTTTTCCTTCACGGCTTTATCATTGGCGAAAATCATATCCGAATCGAATTTTTTCTTGTCCATCCTGGCCAAGCGGTAAGAGGTGCCCTCTCCCGGCGTCGCCTCCAAATTATACATATTGCCCGTCTCAGTCTGGTATTTTATCATCCGATTGCGCATATGCACCAGGACCTCTTCCGCGAATTTCTGGCCTTCTTTGGTAGTGATGTCCTTTCCGATCAGATTAAGCAGCGCTTCGTTCATCCCGATCAAGCCGATAGTGGAGAAATGGTTCGCCCAATATTCCCCCCGCCGCATCTTGATGGCGTCCAGATAAAATTTAGTATACGGATACAAACCCTTATCTGTCAGACCCTCCACCAGCTTCCGCTTGGTTTCCAAACTATCTTTAGCGATGTCCATCAGGCGGTCGAGCTTCTGATAAAATTCTTTTTTATTATTTGAAACATAACCCAGGCGGGGCATATTTATCGTCACCACCCCGATCGAGCCCGTCAATGGATTGGCACCGAACAACCCGCCGCCCCGTTTCCTCAGTTCCCGATTATCCAATCTCAATCGGCAACACATACTGCGCGCATCATCCGGATCCATATCGGAATTGATGAAATTGGCGAAATACGGGATTCCGTACTTGGCAGTCATCTCCCAGATCGCGTTGAAGCGTTTGTCATCCCAATTGAAATTCTTATCGATATTGTAGGTCGGAATCGGAAAAGTGAAAATCCTGCCGCTGGCATCGCCCTCCGTCATCACTTCGGCGAAAGCCCGATTAATCAGATTCATCTCTTCCTGGAAATCGCCATAAGTTTCTTTTTGCGGAACTCCGCCGATGATCACCGCCTCTTTGGCTATGTTTTTCGGCGCCACGATATCCAGCGTAATATTGGAAAAGGGCGTTTGGAATCCGACCCGGGTAGAGACGTTCATATTAAATACAAACGATTGGATTTCTTGTTTCACTTTGGCGTAACCCAACTTGTCATAACGCACGAATGGAGCCAACAGCGTATCGAAATTGGAAAAAGCTTGCGCGCCAGCCACCTCGCCCTGCAAGGTATAGATGAAATTCACCATTTGTCCCAAGATCGAGCCGAAATGTTTCGCCGGTTTGCACGCCACTTTGCCGGCCACGCCGGTGAATCCCCGTCGGATCAAATCCTGCAAATCCCAACCGCAACAGTAGGCCGCTACCAACTGCAAATCATGCATATGGATGTCCCCGCCTTCATGCGCCTCACGGATATCCCGGGTATAGACGCGGTTCATCCAATAATTGGAGCTGACGATCGACGCGATATAGTTATTGAGCCCTTGGAGCGAATAAGCCATATTGGCGTTTTCTTTGACTTTCCAGTCGATCTCCTGGATATATTTATCCACCAAATCCACTGCGTCCTTCAATGACTCCTCCGTTTCACGGATCTTCCTGTGCTGTTCGCGGTATAGGATATAGGCCTTAGCCGTCTCATCGAAATCCAGGATCATCAACACCCTTTCCACCAAATCTTGCACTTCCTCCACGCCTGGAACATAACCTTTTTTATAACCCTTATTCAAAAGCTGGGCGACTTTAGCGGCGACTTTCTTGGCGTCCGCCTCGCTTCCTTCGCCAGTGACCGTAAAAGCCCTGCCGACCGCTTTGGCGATCTTACCCTGATCAAAAGCCACGACCTTCCCGCTCCGCTTGATCACTTTCATAGCCACCTCAGTTTTTTTGACAACCTTTTTCTTGGCACCGGATTTACCGGCTGCAGTTCTTTTCACTCCGCTATTCTTTCCCCCGACCTTCTTTGCCCCCTTTTTGTTTTTGCTTTTTGCCATACGGTTTTTAGAAATTTATTAATGGTATCGCCAGCCTGCGGCTGGAAAATTAATTATTATCCAATTTATCCAACTCTTTTTTAAAACTCTCAATGCTGCCGAATGATTTGTATACGCTTGCGAAACGCACATACGCCACCTCGTCCAATTCTTTCAATTTCTTGAGCACGATTTTTCCGATTTCCCTCGTCGTTATTTCCGGCTTTTCCAATGATTGGATGGTATATTCTATATCGCCCACCAGTTTCACTATCCGCTCTTCCGTTATCGGACGCTTGATCAGGGCATGCCTGACACCGGTTTCAATCTTAGATTTATCATACTCGGTTTTTTCTCCGTTTTTTTTCACGACCGCCAGGCGCAACAATTCGACTTCCTCATAAGTGGAGAAACGCGCCTCGCATTTTCCACATTCGCGGCGGCGGCGGGTAATCTTCCCTTCGTTGGTATCTCGCGAGTCGACCACCTTTGTCTCCGCATGGTTGCAAAAAGGGCAATTCATAGGATAAGTTTAAAGATTAGATGTCCGGCAGCCGCAAGTCGGTGTGAACACGAAGATCGTCCTCGGTTAATTTTATGATTTTCAGCTTTATACCTGCTTATATACTATATATAGTATGACTTGATACTATTATACCACAATTGAAAAACCTGCCAAGCTCTCGCGAAATAGCAGGTTTTCCTAGAATTTTCAAAAATTTTCCGAAGTTATCCACAACCTACAGACTCACGAAAGCCACCGGCAAGACTTTGCGGAACACTCCGGCGATCAGGATCGCGTCCGACTCATCCAAATAGATCGGCTGATGCACCTTATTGGTCGATTGCGGAAAAAGACCGATCATACCGTGCTGCAATTTTTTATACCGTTTGATGGTCGCCATACCATTGATGACCGCCACCACTATCTTGCCCTCGTAATCAGCCGTGTCGGCTTTTTCAAAAACAACATAATCCCCGTCGCCGATGCCCTCCTTGTTCATCGAATCCCCCAACGCTTTCACCGCGAAAAGCTTGGCCGGATCTTCCCGTCGGAACAGGCTTTTGGAAATCTGCAGATAACCGTCCACGTTGCCTTCAGCATAAGCCAAGGCTTCGCCACATGAAGCCAATCCGTACATCGGCATCGAGAAGATATTTTCCAAATTGGCGTAGTTGTCGTTTTCCACCAAGAACAATTTCTTGTCCTCGTCCCTTTTGACGAGATCTTTTTTCTCAAGCGCTTCGATGACTTGCATCGTCCCTTTCAGGCTTCCTACCTCGATTCCACGCTTCTCCAGGTATTTGTGCAGCTTATAGCTCGTCGGGTTGCCCTTTTCCTGCTCGATCATCTCCCGTACCGCGTCGAGCACCATTTTTTGTTTGGATGTTAATTTTTCCATAATGTTATACGTTTAAATTTATACCATACTGATAGTATATCACTTTACCCATCACTGTCAAATGCCCTTTTTCCGGTTTATCCAAAAAACTCCGGAATCATTCCGGGAGTTTTTTATGCAAGTTTCCGGTTTCCTAATTCGGATTCACTTCCTTCCAGTTGAGATCAAGCGACCTGTCGGCACTGCAAGAAACGTTGACCGTGCTGCAGATGCCGTTGCAAGTCCAGTCCCAGGAATCATTCGTACTAGAAACCGCGGACGGGTTGCCGGAAGAGCACAATCCACTGGTCGGCTCGCTGGCCAGCTCCTGGCCATTCGCGGTACCGCAAGCTCCGACTACGGAAGGAATAGGCAGGCAAGTTCTGTTCGTATACGTCCCGGACAGGATGCCATTGGTGCAGGTGCGGGTTTGGTCGGCCGTGGTGCAATCGCAAGCCTGGGTGGTATTGTAAGCCGTGACACTCGTTCCAGAAGGGGTGGTGCCACCCCAAGGGAGGGCGCAAGGAGATGGTGGCGCAGAAATAGTAATAGTAAAAAGTGCTGACCAAGCAGAACAACTGCCATTGGTGTCGCAGGCGCGGACCTTGAATCTTTTGGCGCCGGTATTTGACCATTGATGGGTGGCGGTTTGGGCGGTGCCGGAAGAGACGTAGCCGCTGACTGGCATCCATTGGTCGATGACATTGTTATTATCCCAATCAAAACCGTAGCGGATTTTGTCATTATTGATATCGGTGGCTCTGGCGGTAAAATTATAATTGGTATTGATCAGTCCGGTGGCCGGACCGGTGAGAGTCGGAGCGGTCGGAGCGGTCGGAGGGTAAACGACGGTATATGGCAAAGAAAAACTAGCGGATGATCCCCAGCCTTGACCTACGAATTTTACTTTGTGGGCCCCGGCGACATTGGAAACGGCGAAACTTATTTTTCCATTGGTAATATAATTACATCTCCAACCGGTGCATTGCCAACCCTGCGTCCCATTGGCGACGAACCAATGACCCTGATCGGCATAAATGTCGATTATCCGATTAGAAACGGAATTAGACCCGTCCGTGGAAGTGACAGCCAAATACTGAAAAAGATCACCGTTACCACAAACTCCGCCGCTACCAGTACCATAAACCGTTATGGTATCTCCCGGAAAAAATTTGGATTTACTCAGATTGACAGTATAGACACTATCAGAATGGGAAGAATTGATACTCTTGACCACATAGGTCGCCGCCAGCGCCTTTTCACCATGCATAAAAAGGGCCGAGCCGAAGATGAAAAAGACAATCAGCGAAACGCTTCTTTTGTTGCGGAAAACCAGCGCTATGATCGCGATAGCCAAGACCGCTCCCAAGATACCAAGATACAAAAACACGGGATCATATTTACCGTCTTCCGTTGGCGGAACTGCTTTTTCCGATTCCGGACTGGCCGGCGCGTTCTGGCTGATCAGGACATATTCTTTCCGATCCAGGACATTGCCCTGACTGTCTTCCAAACTCACCACTATCTTAGGATCGGCGCAGTCAGCCGTTATCGGCAGGCCGTAGTCAGAAATCCGGGCTTCCGGATCGGCCGTCCGCTTGAAGTTGTCTGAACAAGAAGCGCCGCTTCCGCTTTTAATCGAAATTGCCAAAGATATTTGGGAGTTTTCTGTCGGAGCGAATCTTGCTCCGTAGAAATTATCCGCCGCCGGAGTCCAATAGATAGAAGCCTGGGCGGTTTCGCCTTTTTGGTAATAATCCTTGTCCAATCTTAAGTTTTGGATCGTGGCGCTCGGCCCGCGCAGGACGTAGTGGAACGTAACCTTGTTGGAAACCAGCTTGCCCTGGCCATCGGCAAGTTCCAAGACGGCGTCATAAGCCTGGGGAACCATCGCTTTCGACAAAACTATTTCGAATGGTTTCTTTTCGCCTGGTGCCAACCGCAAAGCCGGCTGCGATCCATCGACAGTCGCGACCGGTTTTCCGAAAGTGGAACGCCAATAATTCTTAAAGATGGGGGTGACCTCGGCTGGACTTTCAAAATGATTGCTAAGTTCGCAAACGGCGATGAGTTTTTCCTCATTTTTAACATCCACACCCTGGATCAGGCTATAGGTCTTGTCTTCCGGCTCCCCTTCGACTTTCAGGTAGCAGGAATCAGGGACGATTTCAACATATTTCCCGTTGCCCGCCAAAGATATCTCGCCGGCCTGGGCCAACGCCAGATCCAAGCCGCTTTGGTTTTGGGCCACGAGCCAAATCTGGAACCGACCACTGAGATAGGTCGGAGCGACATATTCGATTTCTTTCAATACGGTTTCATCTTCCTTGAGATCGAGGTTTTCAGCGTAAACCAGTTCGTCCGCCACGGCTTGGTTGCCGTTGTCAGCCCCGATCAAGCGCACCGCATATCTGACGTCCGGCTGGATGCTGCGCCCATTGGACAAATCGAACGACAATTTGAGTTTGTTCTCCTCCTGGGAAACTATTTTCGCATCGAAAATATTGACCTCGGCGACCGCCACGATCTCCCCTAAAGAAACCGGTTCCGGCATCTCCTCGGCGTTGGAAACGGAAAAAGAAAAAATTCCGGCCAGAAGCACGGATGCGAAGACGGAAGCCACGATCAGTTTGTTTTTTTTCATTAGTTTTGGTTTATAGATTTAGATCCGTTTTTTTATGTCTTTATTATACCACAAAAAAAGCACCGCGTTAACGGTGCTCTGGAAGGATTTTTCCGGATTATTATTTCCCCATTTTCCGGCGGATAAAAGCCGGTATTTCCAGTTCATCATCTTCGTCTTCCAAAGATTTCTCAGTCGCCGTGTAGGCCGGCCGGATCGGCTTGGGTTGGACTTTTTCTTCGATGATCATTTTGGATTCGAATTTTTCAGGAAAGGTCATCCTAGGCACTTCTGATTCCTCTTCTTCTTTTTTTACATTTGGAATATTATTGAAATTCTGATTACTTTGGACATTCGTGATGCTTGGAGCGCTTTGCACATTCGATCGGTTTTGCGCGATCGCGATCCGGGACATCCTCTCAATCGGAGATTCTTTAACCCGGTCGGAATCGAATCCGGTAGCTACGACAGTAATCTGGACCTCGCCTTTTTTGACGGCTTCGTCGACAACGGCTCCGAAAATCACCTTCGCGTTTGGATCGATTGACTCGGTTATAATATTGGCCGCTTCGTTGATTTCCAACATCGTCAAATCGGATGAACCGCTGACATTAAACAACACGCCTTTGGCACCGTCGATCGAAAGCTCCAGCAAAGGACTATTGATAGCGGCCTTGGCCGCGTCAGCTGCCCGATTGTCGCCCGATCCGATTCCGATACCCATCAAGGCTGAACCGCTATTGGACATAATCGCACGCACATCCGCGAAGTCGACATTGACGATTCCAGGTTTGGTAATCAAATCGGAAATCCCTTGCACGCCTTGGCGCAGCACATCGTCTACGATCTTGAAAGAATTGATGAGGGTCGTTTTCTTATCGATGATTTGCAAAAGTTTATCATTCGGAATGGTTATCAACGTATCCACCCTTTCTTTCAAATTTTCCAACGCTTCTTCAGCGATCGCCCTCCTTTGCGCGCCTTCGAAAGTGAAAGGTTTGGTTACGACCGACACGGTCAAAGCGCCCAGCTCCTTGGCGATTTCAGCTACGATCGGCGCTGCACCTGATCCGGTGCCTCCCCCCAAACCGCAAGTCACGAAAACCATATCAGCCCCCTTGAGGACATCTTGGATTTCATCCCGGGTTTCTTCAGCCGCTTGGCGGCCGATATCCGGATTCATTCCCGCCCCGAGACCCTTGGTCAGATTTTTGCCGATATGCACTTTTTCAGTAGCTTTATTGTGATGCAAAGCTTGAGAATCAGTATTAATCGCGACAAATTCCACGCCTTTGATTTTTGATTCGATCATCCTTTCAATCGCGTTGTTTCCAGAGCCTCCGACGCCGACAACCTTGATGCGGGCAAAGGTTTCAACTGGTGGTTTGATTTCTGCCATATGTTTTTTTATGTATAAAATTGAATTTTAATAACTTTTCAAAGTCCCAGAAGGACATTTTTTCAGTTTCGTAGTAACTAAACTTAACACATATGATTACTATGTGTCAAATAACGGATTATGTGTTTATTTTTGGCCGCCTACGCCGAGTTTATTGCCAAAATTGGCCTATTCAAGCGACTATTCCTATTATACACCTGGAAAGATTAAAATGCAAAAACGCCTTGGCTGGCATTTTTAGTTAAAAAAATGAATTTTCCGCTTATTCCGGTTTTTAGGGCAAGAATTTTCCAAACCATTTTTTGATACCTTCGACTGATTCGCCGATGCCGCTCGAGAAACCGCCTATCCCCCTGCCGCCTCTAACAGCATTAGCATTTTCCAATCCCCAAAGCACCAAACCGACCGCAGTCACATATGACGGATCATCCACCTTGTCGATCAGCCCGCCAAGCTGGATCGGAAAACCGGTTTGCGCCGGCAAGCCCAAAACATCCTTAGCCAAATCGACCGCGCCAGGAAGCTTGGCCGTTCCGCCCACCAGCACCACGCCCCCGGGCAACAGCCGCTCCCGTCCGATAGATTTCAATTCCTTATTGACCAAAATCAGGATTTCCTCCAGCCGCGCTTCGATTATTTCCGCCACATGGTATCGGGAAACGATTCCTTCTTCATGCGAATCAATCCCGGCCAAATCGATTTCTTCCCGCTTGCTGATTTCTTTCGGCAAAGCGTTGCCATATTCCAATTTGACTTTTTCCGCCACATCGATCGAAGTTCGCAGGCCGATCGCGATATCATTGGTGATATGATTGCCTCCAATCGGCAGAATCGCAGTATGCAAAAGATCATTTTCTTCAAAAACCACGACCGAAGTCGTACCACCACCGATATCCACCAAAACGACTCCTAATTCTTTCTGCCTTCTGGTCAATGACGCCTTGGTCGCCGCCAAAGGCGCCAACACGAAATCCAAGATGGCGATTCCGGATTGCTCGACGCACTTGGTCAAATTTTTTATGAAAGGAGTCGAACCCTCCACAATCATCGCGTCCACTTCCAAACGCACCCCGTTCATACCTAAAGGATCCTTGATATTTTTATTATCATCCAGGGAATAGTTTCTGGGAATGATGTGGATGATTTCCGTATTGGCTGGAATAGAAATAGCTTGCGCCGCATTGATTACCCGCGCCACATCATCTTCCGTCACCTCTCCATCGGCCCGGCCGACAGCGATCACACCCTTGGAATTCTGCGAAACGATATGGTTTCCGCCGATACTGACGATGGCCTGGTTGATCGTCACGCCAGAAGTCCGTTCCGCCTGTTCAACCGATTCATTGATGGACTTCGTCGCATCTTCCAAATCGACGATCACACCCTTTCTCACGCCGGTAGAGCTCGCCGAACCGACGCCGATTATCCTCGGTTTTTCTTCCTCAGGAAAAATCTGCGCGATCACGGTCCTGACGCTCGAAGACCCTACATCGATTCCAACAATAATATCACGACTAGCCATGACCTGTTTGAAATTTATATCTTAATTAAAAAAATCGCCTTCCGCATCAGACAATGGGATAATTATACCATAAAAAACTGTTATCCGCCAATAGAATGTTCCGAAAAACTTAGGCGAAAACGTATGGGATAAAAATTATGCACCCGATTATTATAGCCAGTAAAGCTGTAACCAAAACGCTGGCCGCCATCAAATCCTTTATCACCCGGACATACGGATGGACCCGCGGTTTCAAAATATCGGCGATCCTTTCCATAACCGTATTCAAAAGCTCCATTATCAAAACTCCCATTATGACCAAAAACAAGACGATCATCTCACTGGGCGTCACTTTATAATAGATCATAGCGCCGATCACCAGGACGGCCACGACGACTTCGTTTTGGAAATTTTTTTCGTAACGCAAAGAATAGCTCAATCCATTGAGGGCATGCGACAAACTTACGCCGAAATTTTTTATCCTTTGCATATATTTTAGAATTTTTTAACCACCTGTTCCTGGATGCCGAACATCTCCGCTCCGTGCGCGAAGCCCAGAAGATGCAGGACGCCGTGCGCCGCGACATTGGCCAGTTCCTTCCGTAATCCGATTTCCTGTTCTTGCGCGTATTTCTTTATATCATCATAGCACAGAATCAATTCGCCTAAAAACAGCTCTTTTTCCGTGACACTCTCGATTTCCCCGATGTTTTCATATTCGAAAAAAGACAGGATATCAGTCACGCTGTCTTTGTGCCGATGCTTCTTATTTAGCGCTCGCATTTCTTTTTCCGATACCAAGGCCACGCTGATGGAAATATTTTTTTCTTGCAAAAATCCGTGGCCCGTCGCCTTGATGGTTTCTTGCGCCACCGCGGCAAAAAATCCGTCTTCTATCGGACTTCCGGTCTGGTTGTTGACTTCGACATCGATCGGCATAATTATTTTTGCACGTTAAGAATCCAGAATAGGCTGAAAACCGACGCCAGGACGAAAAACATCACCGCACTGCCGAAAATAAATTTGGAAATCCTTTCTAGCATAAGTTGATTATAACACAAAAGGAGCTTTGCCAAAAAACCGGACGCTTATGTGTCCGGTTTTTTCGCAGCTTCCAAAGATTGAACCTTCGAAGCTATTTTTTTATATATACAATAATTGCTCTTCCCTGTATTCCTGACCCTCCCCATGAACAGGGATCAACCACCCAAGCAGATATACCTGGCCCAGTAACTGTCCCTTGAAAATCAGTACCATAGGTTTCGCCATTTTCAAGAACACCCGTATTATATTCACCACCACAGAAAGATATCTCTTTTTGTATTCCTATATAAGAATTAGTTGGCAATGCTCCACCACAATCAGCTGAAGAAAAACTAAAAGCGTATTTTCCCTCACCAGTAAATCCATAAGAAATATCTTTTTCACAAACAATAACACCGCTCGCCGCCACCGCCGCTTCGATTGATCTTTGAGCTTGGCCGGAAGCGGTGCCAACAGATTTGATGTGGATCACTTCGGAGAGGTCCGTGTTGGTGTTGCAGGCTATCTGGTTTTCGTCGGCGTCCTTGAGTTCGACCGTGTAGCCGGTGCCG